>FWPU01000429.1_pt1 | contig 124546 bp, 101 predicted proteins | sample 2228361 | NCBI WGS metagenome assembly FWPU01 (sample SAMEA103939777, study PRJEB20133) | metagenome | reverse complement strand
GGCCTATTGGCGGATAGATAGGAGACCCATCTATCATATCTTCGCCGTTTCTGTTATCCACTGCTCCAGGAATGTAGTAGCCTTGCAGGGACACGGACGAAAACGGACCTACGTAATCAAAGTTTACGTTGCCTCTGACCATAAAAAGGGGCACGAGCCGTTCGAGCAGATCGATGGCAAGTGTCGAATTGTCTGTGGGGTTCGTCCCGTCTAGGACCCGGAGCGTACTCATCTCTCCCCATGAAGTTATCTGGCGGCCAATGCGACAGAAAAAAGGCCCACTGGTAACATCGAGGTATCCCATAAAGAGGTCGGCATCCCATTTCAAGTGATCGATCTGGCCCCTATTATCAAATCCATAGCGACGTCTTGTGTCATCATCGGACAGAACCCTCGGTCCATAATCCCACGCACCGTCGTAAAAGAACCGTCCCTGGAGATAGTAGCCGAGGCTCACACGTGGCACTATATCACCCAGGTCATGTTTCCACTCGACAAAAAGGAGATTCCGCTGGCTTATCAGATCTCCGGATTCGATTGGGATCGGGTTGTTATCAGGTGTATCGGTCGTGCGGACTGTTGCCTCTAGTCTGGCCTTACCGATAAGCTTCCACTTCCCTTCTTTTTGGTCACTAAGCAGCGCCGCTGATGTTCCGGACAGCAACATCCAACTCAACACACCCAACACGGTGATTCGTACTGACACCACAAGCCTTATTGCCGTTTTGAAGGTCCTTATCGTGCCGTCCATCCGCCGTCTATCCTCACATCTGCACCGGTCATGTAGGATGCATCGTCAGTGGCCAAAAACAAGATCCCACTAGCAATCTCTTCAGGTCGGGCCCACCTTCCCATGACACCTTGACGCTCAAACTCTTTTTTCACTTCCTCGTACGAAATACCCCGCTGTGCTGCTTCCTTGGCAACATCGCTCTGTAGCATAGGGGTGTCAGTAGCACCAGGGCTCACACTGTTCACCCGCACTCCATACGGGGCCAAATCGAGGGCAAGTGCCCTTGTGAAGCCAAGCACGCCTGCCTTGGTTGCACAGTAACATGCGTGATTGAACTGGCCTATGTGCGATGCAACTGACGTCAAGGTGACAATGCTCCCCGATCGCTGCCTCTTAAGGTACGGCACTGCCGCCTTACAGGTAAAAAAGGTGCCCTTGAGATTGACATTGATCAGTACATCCAAATCCTCCTCCTCGAACTCCTCAATCTGGCCTACCCGTACCACCCCTGCGTTGGCGATGACCACGTCGATCCTTCCGCACTGTGCGTAGACACTGTCTATCCACTTTTTGACCTGCGTGTAGTTTGTGACATCCAACACTTCACAGAATACCCTGTCCTTACCCACCTCTATGAGGTCATGAGTCTCTTTGAGCCCTTTTTCGTTGATGTCTGAGATGTAAAGACGTGCCCCTTCGCGTGCAAACAAACTGGCCGTTGCCCTTCCAATACCCGAGGCAGCACCTGTCAGTATCGTAACCTTGTCGTGCACCCTCATCGCATATGTCCTCCCTGTGCGACATCATGTACTTATGTGACGTAGAGTTGCTTGTCGAGGCTCGATATCCGTTCTACCCCTGTTGCAGTCACTACGTAGCAGTCTTCGATCCCAACAAGATTGAACTCCTTGAACGTCTTCCAGACTTCAATATCGAGGACCATATGTTCTTGAAAAGGAATATCAAGGCACCGCAGAGGGCTGAACAGATGAGCCTCCTCGCATTCGAGTCCGATGCTGTGTGCCGTGATATAAATTCCATGTTTCGAAAACGTCTTTGAAAACGTCTGAGCCTCTCTATACACTGCAGCGGCCTTCACACCAGGTCTTATAAGCCTTTCAATATATTCTTGGACCTGTATGAGTGTGTCCATGTGCTCGACCGCACCAGCAGGTGGCTTGCCCACTACGAATTGACGGCTTATATCAGATACGTAGCCCTTGTAGACAGCGCCGATGTCTATCCGATTTATCTGGCCTGCTGTTACCGTGTACCCAAGCCCAGGTGCCTCGGGATCAGACGATCCAAGACCCATAGTAAGATGATCCCATCCCTCAGCCCCCTCGTCGACAATCCTCCTTCTTGCAACCCTCAGCAGTTCATTGTCAGTGCTCCCTTCCCGAGCTGCATCAATGACAGCGAGGATTGCCTTTTCTGCTATGGCAGTCGACTCCCGGATGCGCCTGATCTCCTCCTGGGTCTTTACGAGTCGCATCTCTAGAAGTGCCTGATCTGCCTCTACGATCATCGCCCCAGGGAATCGATCTTTTATACAGTCACTCTGATAGCGCGGCATAAGCGATTCAAGGCCAATTGTCTTGTCCGAGCATCCCCAGGCAGCGATTCTCTCACATACCTCTTCTATTGCCATCTGCGGCGACACTATACCTGTGACGTCCTCTACCCATGTCCACCGGGCAGTACTCTGGTAGACGAGCCAGGTTATGAGACTCTGCGCTCCATCCCTTCTAATGAGCGCAATCGTGGGAAATTGATTTGCGAGTACGTACAAGATTGGGTTGGGAGCCACGTGAAGGGTGGGCATGCCAGTCGTATAAAACACATTCACAGGCGTTGAGACGACAAGGACGTCGATGTGGTGCTTCCCGAGTACCTGACGTGCCTTCTCTGCTGAGAATCCGATGGGGCGAGGTCTTTCAGTCTCCATATGCACTGTCCTTCCCTGCATTCTGCAACGTTCTCGCTGACCGAACCCATCTACTCGACTATACCTCGGTATCTACGAGAACTTGCAATTTCTCAAGGTCAGGCATTGCGCCCACAGGCTTGAGTTTGCCTTCCATAAACAGATCCATAGGATCGGCCTCTCCAGTCAGTATGCTCATAAACATGTCCGAGCTGACAGTCAAACCCATATCAGCATTTTCCTTGTAGCCTTCTACAATAAAGGCCTTGGGCCCTTCAAAGACCAGCTGGATCCGTGCGTCGATATCTGGAAAGACAAATTGCATCGTCTTATAGTAGCCATCGAACTCCTGGGCCACCTCTGGATCCTTGAGCCGCTCAATCCATTTTTCAAGGGCCTGTATGATGTCGCTCGTCGTAGCCATCTCGCAGTTCTCCTGTCAATGTCGCATGAAACCCTTTCCTGGTGATCGTCCTGCCGGTCCGTGAGGCCTCGTATCCCATCAGTATGACCTCAAGAGCGCTTCGTGCCTGTTCGCTCGTAAAGAAAGGCTCCCTGCTCGTGGCAATAGATTCATAGAAATGTCGAACTTCAGCCTCGAACGTCAATGGATAGTAACCCGGATATACCCTGTGCTCAACATCAGGACACATCCACTTCCCCTGATCTGGGCCTGGCAGCGTTGAACATAGCTTCAGTGGTCTTTCCCAATTGTGATTTTCCAAGATCGTGCCCTTTGTACCATACACTTCAAGTGTGTTGTTCCAGGCACTGGCCACGGTAAAACTGCATGCGATTGTACCGAGTGCCCCATTGGCAAATCGCACACTGAAGGCACAGTTGTCGTCCGCCTTTGTCGGCACAGTCGTGTAGAGTCTTTCTGCGCTACCGCAAATGCTTACGATATCTCCGAACAAGTACTGCACGACAGACACACGGTGAATCCCGCTGTCCATCCACACCCCACCTCCGCCTTCAACGAGGTTGCTTTTCCACGATCCAGGATCAGACATGCTGGCAACCTCTGAGCCGCCCTCATATGCGACAATCAGCTTGGGATCTCCTATCAGGCCGGCCTCGAGGAGTTCCTTTATCTTGAGGTGGGCAGGCAAAAACACCTGGTTTTCCGCTATCATGAGTGTGCGCTGACTTCTTCGAGCCGCTTCAATCATGGCATCGGCCTGTTCGAGCGTAACTGCAATCGGCTTTTCGCACAGTACGTGCTTACCTGCCTCAAGTGCCTGAATACTGACTGCCGCATGAAGGTGATGGGGGAGACACACGTGAACAGCATCGATATCCTCGCGAGCCACCATGTGCGTGTAGGAGACGTATGTGGATACCTCTGCATGCTTTTTCTGTAATCGCCTCAGCCGCCTCTCGTCTACGTCGACAAGTGCTACGAGCTCACACAGGTCAGAACACGCCTTGATGGCATTTGCGTGCCAGTTGCCTGCATGGCCAGCCCCTACAATTGCTGCCCTCAGTCGTGCCACATCCTGAACCCTTTATAGCGCGAGCTCATATCGACATGCCACCGTCTATGGTGAGGATCGTACCAGTACAGAACTCATTGCACGCGAGCAGAAGCACCCCTTCTGCAATCTCTTCAGGTGTACCGAACCTTCCGAGTGGCTGTCGGGCAATAAACTCTTTTCTGGCTCTCTCTGGGTTGTCCATTTTAGAGAGCCTCACAGCCAGCGAAGGTGTATCGATAGTCCCTGGACAGATTGCATTTACTCTTATCCTGTCGACTATGTGATCGATTGCCATTGCCTTGGTGAGCGAAAGCACAGCGCCTTTTGACGCTGCATACACCGCTCTGTTCACTACACCCTTATGTGCGACCACAGATGAACAGTTGATAATTACACCGTGTGTCTTCCTCAAGTGAGGGATTGCGAATCGAGAGCAAAGGTATACTCCCCTGACATTGACTGCAAGGCATCTCTCAAATTCCTCGATCGAACACGTCTCGACAGTACCTCCTACCACAATGCCTGCACAGTTGAAGAGCACGTCTATTCTACCAAAGTAGGCTGCAGTCTCCTCTATCACCTTCCTTGCCTCGTCCTCGACCGACACATCGCCTCGAATAAAAAGTGCGTGCGCCCCTTGTCTGCGTATCTGCTCAACAACCGCTGCAGCAGACTCCGTCAGGCTGTTACAGCACACAGAGGCACCCTCGCGGGCAAAACACTGTGCCGTTGCTGCTCCAATGCCAGCTCCAGCTCCGGTCACGATCGCTACTTTCCCTTTGAGCTTCATACTGTGGGGACCCTATACTGGTTGGTGTATCTTAAGCAGTTGTCTCACATCATGAGGGCTCGCAATCTCCCTGCCCATATCTCGAGCTATCCGTACCATCCTCTCTACAAGTTCGGCACTGTTTCTCGCAGGCACCCCTTCTGCAAGAAATGGATAGTCTTCAGTACCTACCCGCACATGGCCTCCCATCGAAAGCGCTAGCATGGCTATCGTAGTCTGTTCCTTTCCCATCACACTGACGCTGTGCACACACCCTGAAGGCATGTGGTTCAATCGATACACATAGCTCTCCGGGGTCGCCGGACTCCATGTGCCACCGGGCCATCCAAAAAACAACGTCAACAGATGTGGCTCGTCAAACCACCCCTTATCCATTATGTATCTCAAGTTCCAGTATGAACCGTCGTGCCAGACCTCCCACTCAGGCTTTGTACCGTACTGCCGACATTTCCTGTGGTATGCCTCGAATTCCTCAAGCGTGTGGAGTTGATGCACCTGAACCTCGGGGAAGTGCTCATCATGATGATTGAGAATAATCGAGATCACATCCGGTCGTGCCTCGAAGTCGGTCTCTCTTTTCTCGATCGGGTAGCTCGACATGCCAGCCTGAATGATGACATCAGTCCGCTCTCTGATCGATGCCACAACAGAACGGGCTTCCGGACCTCTCGGCAAGTGAAGATGAACGATCGCCGCACCTGCCTCTGCACAGCGTCGAGCTTCCTCTATGAGCTCTTCAGGTGTAAGAGGCCAATTCCTAACCTCGGGGTAGATCCATGACTGAGCTGTGGTAGCAGTGATGATCACTTTGTCCATGTGGGGTTACGCTCCTTTTGAAGGTGTACGTGTACCTGTTGCCCTTGCCAACCTCATATGGATCCTCATCCTGTTTACGAGGTCCTTCTGCCAAGGAGAAATCCGCTCACCAGGATACACACGGCTCCGCATAGGATGTAGTACAACGATGTTGTCCGCGGAGGATCGAGTGCGAACACACAGAAATAGACCAAGATAGGCGTTATTTGTATCGGGACCTGCTGGACCGGTATCACATTGCTTGCCTGTGCCCACTTGAAGGCCATCTGCGTCTGCCAGGTGCCTAGCACGTTTGTGACAATCAACATGGAACTTGCAACAAGAAACAGCACACATTCCTCTCGGGTTCCTTTGCATCCCAACACAACGAACATAACTGCAATCAATGGACTGATCCAAAAATTCGACAGACAGAAAGGGAACCCATTCGACAGGGCTATCATAATCCCCTTTCGCTTGCCAGCACCCAAGGCCATGAGGTGTGTTGCCACCCAAAGTCCCACCAACACCACTGTAAAAGTTGTAACTCGGTGCATCGTGGCTGGCATGGCCAGGGCAGCACGTGCTATGGGAGCACTAATACCAAGTTCGCTAAGGCCGAGTAGCAGGATGCCTATGATCATAATAGCGATGCCAAGTGCCTCCAGCGCATCCATTTTCTCATTGTTCATCGTTACAGAACCCACGGCGAGCACAATAAGTCCAGAGGCCATCAGCCCAGGAACAAGTGCAGGTCCTATGAGATCGATAGCGAGCATAAAGCAGGCACTTCCTGCACCTATGGCAAGAAGAAACCCTGTTAGCCACAAAGGGCTTTTCAGCAAGGTTCTCATGAAGCGCGTCTCACGCACTTCTTTTGGCAACTGATTGACTGCCTTTTTCTGGAGCAATTGGCCGAACTGATTAAAGACGCCGCTTGCAACAGCGCACGCAACACCGAGAAGGTAGGTGCTATCCATTGGCCACACGTCCCAAGGAAGAGCCTAACGTCGGTCCCCGCAACAGTGGTGCAGTAGGCCTAGGTGTGTGCGTGAAAGATGGCAAAACGGACACGTTCTGTCAAGAACCGCAGGATCCAGACTTCGCTTCGGCGTTCGTGGGAGGAGAACCGATAGTCGATTGTAACCACGTACGTAAAGAAGACGTCTCACCAGTGTTCCCTCACACAGGTACTCATTGACTTACAGGTCCCTGATCCATAGTATAAAAGCTCTTACGCAACAACCTCTACGCTATTCTCGATCGGGAAGTGTGTCGTGAAGTTGTATACCTTTGAAAGATCATACGAACTTTTTGAAGAAGCAAAGAAGTACGTACCCGGTGGCATCTACGGTCCGCGTAGCCCTCACTTTCTTACCTTTGGATCGTATCCTGCCTTCATCAGCAGGGGAGAAGGCGCGAGGATTTGGGATGTCGATGGAAACGAATACATCGACTATATGTGTTCCTTCGGCACGAATCTACTCGGTCTTAGACACCCAAAGGTCGAAGAGGCAGTGAGGCAACAGCAGAACAAAGGCGACTGTTTTACCCTGCCCAGCGACCTGTGGGTGCCACTCGCTAAGCGGCTTGTTGGCACCATCCATGACATGGGCTGGTGTGTCTTTGCCAAGAACGGCTCTGACGTCACCTCGTACGCAATCACGGTGGCCAGGACTGCCACTGGGAAAAAAGGTATCCTCGTTGCCAGAGGCTCGTACCATGGCTCTCATTTTTGGTGTCAAACCTATGGCCAAGGAGTGCCTGAGGAGTGGAAGAGCCACATTCACTATTTCGAATACAATGACGTCCGTGACCTTGAAAGAGTAGTCGAAGCATGTCGAGGAGACATCGCGGGCATCATACTGACCCCCCACCGTCATGACGTGCTTCGAGACCAAGAGCTACCCACTGAGGCCTTTGTACAGCGGGTCAACAGTCTCGCAACGACCGAGGGCGTTCTCGTAATCATAGACGACATACGATGCGGATTCCGTTTAGATATCAAGGGAAGTGCACATCACTACGGATATCGTGCAGACCTCAATTGCTTCGGTAAGGCAATGGCAAACGGGTATCCTATCGCAGTGGCTATGGGACGAGAGGAATATAGATCAGCAGCAGAGCAGGTGTTCTTTACCGGTACGCATTTTTTCTCAGGTGTGCCTTTTGCCGCAGCACTCTCGACGCTCGATGAAATAGAATCCTCTGGTGCAATACAGAGAATCAAGGAACTAGGGAGCCTTCTCGTCCAAGGTCTCAGGCAGGCTGCGGAGGCACAAGGCGTTCAGATCACCGTTTCAGGCCCTCCGGCCATGCCGTTCATGACGTGTGCCAATGATCAAGGGTTCGAAAAAAACAGGTTCTTTTGCGGCGAAGCCGCACGACGAGGGATCTTCTTTCATCCACATCACAACTGGTTCGTGTGCGCTGCTCTTACCGAGGCTGACATAGAAAAAACGGTGGATGTCGCCGAGGAGTGTTTCAAACTCACACGCCAGCATTTCGAGACCTGAGATGAGATGGGACCACGTTGCGATAAAGTCATCTGACCTCGATAGGTCGCTGCATTTTTATTGCACCCTGCTGGGCTTTAGGAAGAAAGAAGAAGTAGAAATCGCGGGAAAGACGTTCTACTTTGTAGGGAATGAGACGTGCTCAATCGAGATCGAACAAAGCAGTCCTACCGAGGATCGATCCCAACCCCTTCTTCACACAGGACTCTACCACATGGCATTTATCGTAGAGGATGTCGCGGCACTTGTTGACCATTTGAAACTACATGGCGTTCGGATCGTTGTTGAGCCTATCGAGACAAGGCCTGACAGGCGCGTTGCATTCGTAGAAGATCCTGACGGCGTACTCATTCAACTCATAGAACTACTATCCACGTAGTATCGTGACGCTGTGGACACCCGTGGTGAAGAACGCATGCGCCACGAAGGAATTGCTACTCGTACGTACGCACGAACAGACGGAGACTGCATACATATCGTGATGACCAGCCAGCAACAGCTTGCCAGGCTACAAACGACACATACAGGAGGTATCTCCATGGCAAGGATGACGCCCAGTGAAGCACTTGTCGAGACCCTTGTCGCTGAAGGGGTCAAAGAGGTATTCGGCATAGTGGGAAGCGCGTATATGGATGCGTTGGACCTGTTTCCTGATGCAGGCATACGGTTCATATCAGTTGCCCACGAACAAGCAGCTGCGCATGCAGCAGACGGTCTCGCACGGGTCACCGGCAGACCACAGGTATGCATTGCACAGAACGGGCCTGGTGCCGCAAATTTCGTTTCAGCCATCACCGCAGCCTATTGGGCCCACTCGCCTGTGGTGGCCATCACACCAGAGACCGGAAGCATGGGCATAGGTACTGGCGGCTTCCAGGAACTGGACCAGATGCCGTGGTTTCAAGCATGCACCAAATACCAGGTCAGGGTGAACCGACCTGAACGAATGGCAGAACTTGCCAGGAGGTGTTTCTACATTGCAAAGGCAGAATGCGGTCCCACACAGCTCAACATTCCCCGGGACTACTTCTATGGCGAGATCGACTGCGAGATCTATAAAACCCCTGAGGTCGAACGAGGACCTGGATCTGAGGTACATCTCGAACAAGCAGCGCGCTTGCTATCGGATGCTTCCTTCCCTGTGATTATTGCTGGTGGAGGGGTATGCATGTCCGATGCAGTGGAAGAGACCAGTCGGCTCGCTGAGTATCTCACCGCACCGGTAGTAACAAGTTACCTCCATAACGATGCCTTCCCTGCCACCCAAGAGCTCAGCGTAGGGCCAATCGGGTATTGTGGATCAAAGGCAGCAATGAGGATCCTGAGCAGGGCGGATGTGGTGCTCGCGTTGGGAACCCGCCTCGGGCCTTTTGGTACACTTGCTCAGTATGGTCTCGACTATTGGCCGCGAGGAGCAAAGATCATCCAGGTCGATCTGGACCACCGGCAGCTCGGCCTGAGTCGACGAGTTGATCTCGCCATCGCAGCAGATGCCAAGGCATTCGCACATCACCTTCTCATGGCGCTCAAAAAAGAACATACACAGCGACCACAGCGCGGTGAACGACTCGCCGAGGTTCGAACGGAAAAGGAGGCATGGGCTAAAGAACTCAAGGAGTGGTCAAAGACGCCATGCCGACAGATGCACCCAAGGAGGCTTCTAGAAGAACTTGCAGCGAGCATACCGCAAGGTTCCATTGTGACCACCGATGTTGGCAATACGTGCTCGATGTGTAACAGCTATTTTGGCTTTGACGGACCCCGCCAGTTCCTCGCAGCATTGAGCTGGGGCAATTGCGGGATTGCGTATGGACTTGCCCTTGGTGCCAAAATAGGCGCGCCAGAGCGTCCAGTATTTGCCCTACAAGGGGACGGCGCATATGGCATCAGTGGACTGAGTGAAGTCATGACCGCGGTACGCGAAAGGATTCCTGTCATCGCAGTAGTGTTCAACAACAATGAGTGGGGTGCGGAAAAACGCAACCAGATCGATTACTATGCCAACCGATTTGTCGGGACTAATTTATCCAATCCGAATTTTGCGCAAATTGCCAGGGACATGGGTGCTCAAGGGTACCGAATCGAGGACCCACGAGAGGTACAGGAGGTCGTCCGTCTAGCCGTTGCATGTGGGGAACCAGTTGTGATTGACGCCATAATCGACGGTTCCGCAGAAGTCCTTGCCGAGCCGTTCAGGAGAGATGCGCTTCGACCCCCTGTTCGACTCTTACCGAAGTACCGGCACCTGAGCGCTATGTAACCTCAGGAGGTACCGTTGTGGCCGGCGTGGTCCAGCGATAGGCTCTGAGAGACTCCGTACTGATCTTCACAGGTCACCACAGCTCATAGACAGTAGCCAGTGCGTGCTGCTCGAAAAAGGCGCCAAACTGCGTGCCATAAAACGACATGCACGCTTCATAGCCACCTCGTGCATAGTCAGCGGGCGTAAGCACATACCCGAGGCTATCGTTCGCCAGTGAGACGGCTAGCACTGTGCGGCCAGCAAGCGCTTCTCGTATCCTCAGTACGATTTCTGATGAAACCTCTGCAGGCATTCCCAGTACGAAAAGGTCATTGATACGGACCACCTGAAAGATAGTCTCAGGATGAAAAATCCCACGGAAGAGTACTCGTGCAACCGGTGTCAACACATAATAAAAGCAGCTATCTCGCACATTGACTGGAGGGAGGGTAACCCTTCTTTCACGCACTCCCAGTATGCTCAATGGCTCTTTTCGTAGTGCAGCCCGTGTGCGCATCACCTCTACGGCCAAGGTGTGACCTATTACGTCTGCCTCCTCGAATTGCTCGCGCAACGGCGCCTCCCATTCCTTTGTTCCTGGATAGTGAGGCTTCTGATCGCCCAGGGCACCTGCAAAAAATAAAACCGGTGCAGTGACCCATTGCTCGAGTGTCCGCTCTGCTGCACCAGCATAGTCGCCCGAGTAAAAACGATTTTCAGGACTCAAGACCGTAGGATGGGCTCCAAAGTTCACAATCAGGGCAATAGTCCCTCCTTGTTCTTTTTCGATTGAAACCACTCCAACGGTTGCATCGGACATCCCAGAGTCACTTCTACGATTTCTCACGAGCTCGGGAGCAGATCCGGTTCCATAGGAAATATGAGCAGGAACCAGCTCCTGCCGTGCCTTCCGTATGCAGTCTGCGATCGTTGAGGATAGCTGTTCGAACACCTCCTCACGGTAGGTACCCATAAGGAACCTGCCTATTGCCCAACCCTTCTGGTAACCCCCTGGTCCTGAATGCGTGTGGGTCGCTGCAAGGAGGATGTGGTCAAGACCAACGTCCTTGGTTCTTTCAAGGATAGACGCCCGTAGTGATGGCGTGAAGGCCAGAATGTCAGCGCTTACCAGTGCAACTCTCAGGCCGTTCCCTTCCAGGACAAGGGACCTCACGAACAGCCTGTCGCGTATACCGATGGCAGGTCGATTGTTGCGGGCTCCATACCCGCTCATGGGATCTCCGGGCTGGGGAGTTATTTCACAGACCGCGCTCCCTGCGAACAACTGCGATGAGTATGCAGTTGCCTCTGGAGGCCAGGAAAACCATAGAAGGATGAGCGCAACAACAACTACAGAGCAAACCTTTGGATAGGACATTGTACGCCTCAGACCTTGCTGACCATCGGATGATCTCCTGTGCAAGTAATTGATGTTACTCCTGTTGACCCCAGTTCGCCTAAAGGAAACGTATTCGATTGAGAGGTAAAGGGTTGTGTGCCTCTCAAAAGCCGAGGCGACTAGGTTCCCTATCGTTTCGACCGGAGATCAACTATTTGCTCGCCAAAAAACCAGGGAGAATAGAATTGAAATGTAAATTCCCAATTGTCCTTAATGACAAGAGCATTCTTGCCTGCAAGAGGTATATTGTAACCTGCCGAAAGTGCAACCGGTATGCGAAAGGGGAAAAGTCCCACGGTAACCTTGACCCAGGAATCCACGAGCCATGAATCTGCCAGCAATCCGATTGCGTTCACGTACTCCACAAATTCTGGCGTCGTCGTGATAATCTCAGAGGCATTTGTATACGTACCTTGAATACCGAGCGATATCGGTACGATCCCGAACAAGGCAGGAGCGACTTGAAGAACGCCACGTACCTTTGAGCCAGGATGGTAGGCGTATGCAACTTCCATGGCACTGAGATCGGGAAAATACGGACCGAGATCTGTTCCAAGACTATTGAGGATGCCCAAGACTTCCTGGTTAGGTTTTGTAAAAACCGTTGGCGATTTCCGGTGATGGGTAGTGTAATTCGAATAGTAAAGTTCGTTCATGAATACAATCCAGTCGAGCGGTTTGGGCAGCCGGATGTCAAGAAGGTGGCCGAACTCGAGCCCAAACGATCCCACGCCCACATCCAAGTCAGGTCCCAGCGCAAATACAAGTGCACTGTTCGAATCTGCGATATGTCCGGTCGGCAATGATAGTTTCATCGCCGCAAGACACGATACGAACCTTGATCGGTAATAATTGTAGCCGATCGCTATCGCCACATCGCCTGCCTTAAGGCCTCCTTGGTCTTTTTCAAGTGCAGGCCTTGGGTGACCAAGGAGTTCGATCGTTTGCCACAGGCCTTCAAGCGATTCAGTGAAAGGCCGCACCCCGTATCGTCTACTGATCCAATGAGCTATCAACTGGGTCTTTGGGTCCTGAGGCGGTCGGTAATCTACATCAAAGGAAAGATCAACGGTGCCTATTTGGGCCTCGCATCCGATCGCCCACCTACGACCAAGACCGCATATAAACATGAATTTGTGTGCGCGTGCCTTTCCCCTTGGGCCAAAATCAAGCGAACCGCCAAGGATATCAACCGGCGCGAGGATGGGCCCCTCTCTTCTTTCAGCATCGAAACGGGAGTTGCTGCGGACAGTATTGTACTTGTACTGTAGAAACCACATGCCTGCCGGCGGGAGAAATGTATTTCCCCAGATATCGTATCCTTTGAACTCCTCAAGTCGCCGATCATAGAGGCCCCTGTAGTCCTGCCACAGGCCTGCTTGGGTGTCTGCCTGGAACCACAAAACCAAAGCGAGCGGCAGGTACACGTACCAACATACAGACATACGAAACAGACTGCGGTATGCTTCAGAAGTTTTCACCTACGCATCCTTTGTACTGGAAAATGGGGTACTATGATCAGTTAGGGACGGTTGTGTGGTCGAGACACTTCTCTAAAGTATAGGGACACGTGCAATGTTGAGTCAACGACAGCCAATGGCACGATACCTCTCTTTAGCAAGGGTCCTGCTTCTTAGGCCTCAGGTACTGGCATACAGGTGATGCTCAACCCTCATTGTGGCTGAATCGAATCCTTTACCTCATGTACTGCACACCTGGTTGACACATACTTGTCATCACCACTACACTTTCTTTCGAATCAGCTCGATCTCATACCTCAGTCTCATTCCTCTATCGGCCTAAGGCTGTGGAGCATCTTCAGCGAACATTCTTTGGAAAGCAGCTCGTCGCACAACATGCAGATGTTTCGGATAAAGCCCACAAACGAGACTCACGTAAAAGGATACTGCAATGGATTATGTGAGGTATGGCATACTTGGATGTGGAAGGGCTGCATCCTTTCATCTTGCCGCAAGCAAGTCCCTTCCACATGTCAGGTTTGTTGCAGCCTATGACCCAGATCCTAAGGCCCTGGGTTCCCTTGCCAAACGATACAAGCTCACCCCATGTCCTGATGCCGATGCCTTGATAAGGAGCGACATAGACGCTGTCCTCATTGCCGTGCCGCACTATCTCCACGCAGAGCTGACGGTCGCTGCTGCACGTTGCGGCAAGCACATATTGTGTGAAAAGCCAATGGCAAATAGCCTGGAGGAATGTGATGCAATGATCGAGGCTGCACGAGCAGCGGGTGTGACCTTGATGGTAGCGGAAAATCATCGGTTTCTTCCGGCACACCAATTCATAAAAGATGCAATTAGCAGCGGTATCATTGGTGATGTGTTCCTGTGCCGCACCTATGAGGGGGCCTACGATACACCAAAAAAGATCGTGGATCCTTCAACCTGGATGTTCAGTTACGAGAAAGGAGGTGGAGGCGCACTCCACGATCAAGGGGCCCACAAGTTCGCACTGCTACATTGGCTCCTGGGCGAGGTTGAATCCGCACAGTGTTGGTGCGTAAAAGCACTGAAAAGCCCGGTAGGCAAAGGAGAAGATACAGCAGTGGTACTCCTCACATTTAAGAGTGGTGCGGTTGCAGAGGTAACAGTTACCACGGCCTCGCTCCATACCCCTACCAATAGACTCGAACTCCACGGAACTCGGGGTTCTATTCTAGAGGACCATGACTGGGAGCGGCCTGTAAAGGTCTTTTCCACGTCTGATGACAAGCACTGGCAAGAACAATGGTATAGTCCTGAGCTTGAGCACGGCCCTTTTCCACTGTACTATACGATATCTTTCAGAAGGGAGCTCGCCCATTTCACCGAATGCATCCTTGCAGAGAAGGTCCCAGCGTTTTCTCCTGAGGAGGCACGCGAAGCTGTGGCAATCGTTCATCTCGCATATCTTGCCGCTAAAAAAGGATCTGTCGCTACCATGGAAGAACTAAGAGAGGTCGTGCGGACTAGAGGGACAAAGAGTATTTTTGATGGCATCGAGCACGTACCTTTAAAACAGTATGAACACTTGCGGTGGTAACGGGGCCGCTGTCGTCAGGTGCACAGACGACATGAATCTGCCTGGCCCACACCATGCTGTCTAAGGCCAACGATGATGTATAGGCCGGATAGCCCACTTCAAGGAGTCTTTGGTGCATGAAGCTCAGGATCAAAGGAACAAGCTTTGTGGATGAACAAGGGAGGACAGTCCTTCTGCGAGGGGTAAACCTCGGCTGCAATAGCAAGTATCCAGCACGTCCCTATGGTGCAACCCACCTCCGTACTGATTTCAGAGACCACCGGCACGTCAGTTTTGTAGGACATCCGATGCCGTTCGCAGAGGCTGATACCCACCTCCGGCGCTTACGGCATTGGGGATTCAATGCATTGAGACTCGTCATCCCATGGGAAGCGATCGAGCATAGTGGACCTGGCTCGTACGACGAGGCTTACCTCGATTACATTCAGGAACTTGTGAGCAAGGCAGGATCCTTCGGATTCTACACCATCATAGATTGTCATCAAGACGTCTGGTCCCGCATGTCAGGGGGATCAGGCGCTCCGGGGTGGACGTTTGAGAAAGTGGGTCTTGACATCGCTGCGTTCGATGCCTCGGAGGCCGCCCTGGTCATGCAGCATCGTTACAGGCCTGAACATCCTGAGGCATACCCTCCCCTGTCCTGGACCAGCAATGCACTACGGTTCGCAAGTGCGACGATGTGGACACTGTTTTTTGGAGGATTCGACTTTGCACCTTCTTGTAGGATAGATGGGGTCAATGTGCAGGACTATCTCCAATCACATCTCATCAATGCCTTCAAGCAGCTCGCTGACCGGCTGAAAGACAACCCATATGTTCTTGGGTTCGACTGTCTGAACGAGCCCCAGCAGGGATGGATTGGTCTTCTGGTTGATGGTAGCAATGACCCACGTCGTTCTGAAACGCTCGGATATGCGCTCACCCCCTTGGACGCTATGGCAACTGCTGCTGGTTACCCACGCCTGGTAGGATACCGAGAGCTCAGGCGATTCGGTATCAAGCAAACGAGGAAGGACACCCTCAATCCCTCCCGCACATCGTGTTGGCTTCCGGGCAGAAAGGACATTTGGCAAGAAGAAGGGGTCTGGGGCCCTGGACCAGACGGAGAGCCACACATATACAAGAATGATTATTTCGTAGTCAGAAATGGCAGACAAGTTGAGTTTGTCAGGGACTATCTCTCCCCGTACATTTGCAGATTTGCCCAGGAGATTTGCTCGGTCATGCCTGAGGCCATGATCTTCATCGAGGGTCCTTCTGAGCAGGTGCTCAAAGGCATACGACCAGAGTTTCATCTGCCACTGGAATTGAATAATGTGGTGTTCGCTCCTCACTGGTACGACGTAGCCACCCTAGGCACCAAGAAGCCAATGCTACTGGCCAACTTCGACATGATGACGAACAAGCCCGTCGTAGGGCCAGGAAATGTAGCCGATATGTTCGTTCGGCAGCTTGCATGCCTGAAGGAGATGGGCACCCAGATCCATGGAGGAGTGCCAACGATCATTGGCGAGTTCGGACTTCCGTATGATCTCAAGAACAAAGAAGCCTTTGAAAAGGCACAAGCAGGGGATGATGCTGCGTGGGAAGCGCATGTAAAGGCTCTGAGCCTCTATTACGATGCAATGGATGCCAATTTACTCCACTGTCTGCAGTGGAACTACACCCCTACAAACACGAACCGCTGGGGTGACGGATGGAACCTCGAGGATCTCTCCATATTCAGTAAGGATCAAGAGACTGATCCACTCGACCCAGACAGTGGTGGCAGGGCAATCGAGGGATTCTGCCGGCCACACTACATGTGGTGTGCCGGAACACCTCTCCAGATGGCCTTTCACCGTGAAAAAGGCACCTTCTCCTTCACCTTTCGGGCCGACCCATCATTACATGGACCCACTGTTATCTATGTACCTAAGCTTTGCTATCCTAACGGGTACAAGGTGAGTAGTACCATGGGGAGCGTAGAGATTGATCACGCACAACAAGTGCTCAGGATACTCACCACCGTGCCTGGCTCTTGCACTATCACAATCAGCAGAATTGCATAAGGTATCCGAGGAGAGGATTGCCATGGGAAGCTTTTCTCAAGAAAACCACCGAAGGCACCTTACTGGAAACGGGGCATGTACCGAACGTGAGCAGGCAACGGCATCAAATGGTAAGGACAGCGATGGGGCCGAGATAACCAATTCATCGGGTATCCACCTCAAACCATTCTATACCTCTACCGATTGGTCTCCTCCTCCCGCAGATCAGGAAGAGCTTCCAGGACGATACCCGTTCACACGAGGACTATTTTCTTCTGGTTACAGGACCAAGCTGTGGACCATGAGGCAGTATGCAGGATTCGGGACAGCTCAACAGAGCAACGATCGCTTTCGTTATCTGCTCAGCCAGGGACAAACAGGTTTGAGCGTGGCGTTCGACCTCCCCACACAAATGGGATATGACTCAGATCATCCTCTTGCGCAAGCTGAAACGGGTAAGGTAGGTGTCGCTGTAGATTCATTGGAAGACATGGAGCTTCTTTTTCAGGGTATCCCGCTCGATAAAGTGACCACCTCGATGACGATTAACGCGCCGGCAAGCGTCCTGCTCGCAATGTACATAGCCGTAGCTGAAAAGCAAGGCGTTCCAAAGGAATTGCTCAGTGGGACAGTTCAAAACGATATTCTCAAAGAATACGTTGCCAGAGGGACGTACATCTATCCTCCCAGACCCTCGGTTCGGCTCGCTGCTGATCTCATTGCATACTGCACAGTTCATGTCCCTCGGTGGAACACGATCAGCGTAAGTGGATACCATATACGGGACGCTGGCGCCACCGCAGTTCAGGAGATGGCATTCAGCCTTTCCATTGCTCGTGCGTATGTGGATGCGGTCTTGGAACGAGGACTTACTATCGATGAGTTCGCCCCTCGGATTTCATGGATCTTCAATACGCACAATGACTTCTTCCAGGAAATCGCTAAATATCGCGCGTTGCGGAGGATATGGGCACACCTGATGAGAGAAACCTACCACGCACGAGACGACCGTTCGTGTATGCTCAGGACCCACACACAGACAGGTGGTTCGACCCTGACGACCCACCAGCCGGAAAACAACATCGTGCGGGCTGCGTTTCAGGCACTTGCAGCGGTCCTGGGAGGTGTCCAGTCCTTGGCCCTGTCGTGCTTTGACGAAGGCCTGGCAATCCCGACTGAATTCGCTCAACAAATTGCACTCAGGACGCAACAAATCATCGCCTACGAGACTGGCGTAGCCAATGTCACTGATCCTCTTGCAGGCTCCTATTATGTTGAATCACTCACCGATGAACTGGAGGCAAGGACGAGAGAAGAAATGGAGCGCATCCATGCGATGGGAGGTGCCATAGCCGCTGTTGAAACCGGCTACTTTCAGCGAATGATCCACGAGGCCTCGTATCGTTTCCAAAAGGAGGTAGAATCAAGAAAAAAGGTTGTGGTCGGCGTAAACGCATTTAAGGAAACAGTTGACTCCACACTATTCCAGGGTCATTTCCAAACCTTTCAAGTAGATAAGGACGCAGTCAGGGCTGAACAGATCAAACGGTTGGCTCGTCTGAGGGCAACAAGGGACACAAACGCAGTAAAGGACTCGCTTAAGGCCCTGGCTGAGGCTGCACAGGATCCAACGATAAATCTGATTCCCTTCATACTCAGCGCTGTAAAGTCCTATGCAACCCTTGGCGAGATATGTGGGGTGTTGAGAGAGATATGGGGTGAATACAAAGAAACAGCTTTAGAGCTATAAGCTGCTCAGTGCACCGAGCACCGAGAACCTTCCGAGGAGGAATAGACAGTATGACGGACTACTACGACGTTGTGATAATTGGCGCCGGGATTGCTGGTCTTGGCGTTGGTGCCCTTCTAGCGCACGAGGGGAATTTCAAGGTGCTTGTCCTGGATCGGTTTCCTAAACTTGGCGGAAGGCTCATGAGCTACGAGGGAGTCCCAGAACAGGGGTGGAAAGTAGAACTTGGCCTTCACATGATTGAACTTGGAGAAAAATCCGCTGCCAACGAGCTCAACAGCCGCGTAGGTAAGACCATAGAATGGGCACCATTCAGTGAGACGGTCGATTGTTGGAACGGACAGCAGTTCGTTAGTATTGCTGAGCTGGTTCCAATGACAAGGCAAGACAGAGAACACTTCAGAGGCATACTGGAACGCGTGGCACTGTTGCAGGATGCTGAGATCGAAGCGTGGGATACTCGTTCTTTTGACGAGTGGCTCTCCTGTAACGTTCCTCAGCAGTCCATACGAGAGCTCTTCAGTGTGTTAGGGATGATCATGACCACACTGCCCGAGCCAAACGAGATGGCAGCAGGCGAGGTGCTCTATATTGCCAGAGAAAACCTTCAAAAGACTCGTCGTGTGCTCCAGGCAAGCTATCCCATTGACGGAATGGAGGCACTGACAAGAGGCCTAGCTGACGTAATCAAAGAGAAGGGCGGTACGATACGTCTCAACTGCGAGGTGGATGAGATTGTCTTTGAACAAAGCAGAGCTGTCGGTGTTCGGGTACCGGTAAAAGAACACCCCTACCAAGAGGAATTCAGGATAGTAGAGACCGAGCTTATTCGGGCTGATCGTATTGTGTGTGCCGTACCCATCTACGCACTGAGCAGGATCATCGACTTTCATGCTCCGACTTGTCCGCTCCCCAGATGGTGGATCAAAAGGATTACTGATATACAGCAGGAGGTCACCGGCCTTATTGGCTACATGATCGGCCTCTCTGAACCCGTGGTCGATCCAGCCAAACGCTGCTTTCTGAGCGCACTGAGGACCCGGCACGCCCGATGCCCTTTTCAAGGGTTTCCTGCCTCCAACTTCTCTCCCCGTGTTGCCCCTGCCCAAAAACAGCTTCTGCACACTGATATCGTCTGCGAGCATGATCAGGTGGCCAATAAATTCTCTCGTAAACGGTATTTGAACCTTCTGTGGCAGGACCTTCAAGAGATGTTTCCAGGCATACAACACAAGGTGGAATGGATGCTTCCCTACTACGTAGATGGGTGCGACGGCCTTGCTCGTAAACCCTGCTTAGTAGGTTCCTACAAGCCTGGTCTTCAGGCACCAGGGGTCTCTAACCTCTACTTCGCTGGGGACACCTACTTTGGTAGAGGTCTGGCAACCAACGGAGCAGCACGTAGCGCACTGCATTGCGCAGAGCTCATTTTGTCGACCTCCACCTAATCGGATACAAGCGTATTCATTTGCCCTACCGTCAGAGTTCACTCCTGCCATATTCCAGTGCTCTGCCATTGCTAGTCGGTACGAGACTGAACAAAACAAAGGGCTTGACTTTTTTGACGCAGCGCATTATACTGAGATCAAATGCTCTAATCGATGCATCTTAAGAGCAACATATGGATGGTGAGCTTTTACGTTGGGTCAGCGGTTCTTTATACAATATGTAGCGTAGGAGGTTTCTTATGGCACTTGATCTAGGACCATTGCTATACACGATCCTTGCGGTGTATGTCATCCTTGGAATAAGCCTTTGCCTCATAGTCGGCTGGGCTGGCCATAGGCTCTATCGGCTGGTGCTAAGGCATCGGGGCGAACTAGAGGCAGCAAAACTCAAAAATGCATATGGCCTCTTGCCACGCCCTCACAGCTGAAGAGATGTCACCCCTCTTCGGGAGAAGAAGGGTTCAAGCCAGTAACATTCATGTAGAATATATGAACCTTCTCCTCTTTATTGCGTCGCAGACAGAGGCAATCTTTTCTGCGACTAGAGGGTCTCGGGCAAGGTCTTCCAATGAATACTGCAGGCGGGCTGTCCAGTTGGGATATTCTGTAGAAGTGCCTGGAAGGTTTAACTGATCCAGGCCGAGGAATATATCGTCATAATTGAGCACGATAAACCAGCATGGCGTCTTTAGAAGGAATCCGATTATTGCTCGCTGCAGATCTTCGTTGAACCCTTTTTCTCCATCCGAGTATCCATGTGGGAGGAGCCCTTCTTCTCGAAGGACCATAACTATGGCCTCTTTGTCTGCCCGGCGTTGTTCTCGTAGTCGATCCCTTGTCTGGCTATCGAAAAACAGACTGAGCTGCTCTCGTATCCTAATATCTCTTTCATCCCAAAATCCTCGCAAGGTAGGCAGATCGTGCGTGGTGACAGCTGCCAATGCCTCTTGGGGATACTCACAGGCGCGTTTCCAGGTGCCATCTGGCTTCTTTTCAAAAAAGAAGAGCTTGCTCGAGAGCACACCTACATCTTTGAGCCGTTCCCTTATATAGTGAGGTACAGTCCCTAGATCTTCGCCAATCACCACAACACCATTTCGATAACTTTCCAACAACACAATACCCAGCATTTCTTCTGCCGGCATTTTCACGTAAGCACCATCAGCAGGTGAGCATCCTTGGGGTATCCAAAAAAGGCGAAACAATCCCATCACGTGATCGATCCTGAGCATTCCAGCGTGGCGCACGTTTTCCCTGACGGTTTCGATGAAGGCCTTATAGCCAGTCTCCCTCAACCGATGGGGTATAAAAGGAGCTATACCCCAGTCCTGTCCATGCGGTGAAAAATCATCAGGTGGCGCACCTGCAGTCGCTCCAGATGCAAATAGCTCCTGAAATACCCAGCGGTCAGCACCCCAAGGATCTACACCAAGGGCCATGTCCAGATATAAGCCCATTGAAAGTCCTTTCTCACTGAGTGCCTGCCCAACAGCGTGGAGCTGTTCATCGAGTAACCACTGAAGATACTGATAGAATAGAATCCGCTCTCTATGGGCATCCCGAAATGCCCTTACCTCTGATGAGAATCGATTCTTATACGCATCTGGCCACTGGTCCCAGGGGACCATAGCGCTGTTTCGGGCAGAGACGTGCTCTTCAATTGCAAAAAACGTAGCAGTCCATTCCAGGGTGTCACCTCTTTCGGCAAGGTAGCGTACAAAACGTTCTGCCCGAGGATCACCTTCAGTTCTTCGAGCCCAATGCCGTTCCATGAATACCTTAAAAAGCATTTCCAGCACGCACCTTTTTTTTTCGGCCACTCGCTGGAAGTCCACGCGGCTGTCCTCACACATGTGCACCCACGACGAATCTGCCCTTATTCGTTCATAGGCCTCTTGGGCATCCAAGGACTCGACAAACTCGGGGATCTCTTCGATGCTCAGGTACACAAAGTTCCGGAATATCCTGCTCGAGGGATAGTAGGGACTTATGCCATAAGGTGGCTGATTGGAGGTCGCATGCAGCGGATTGGTTCCTATGAAATCTATACCCAGTGCACTCACGGCCCATTGAGCAAACTCTCTTAGATCGGCCAGATCTCCCATACCCCACTTCCTGGACGAGCGAATGGAAAACACTGGGACGTAGATCCCTACATACTGCCGTCCAGATCGTACTTCCACAGGGACATAGGCCTTTTCAGGACATATCACGAGCGCCATTTCACTCGATGCAGTTCCACACGGTCCTTCAACGGTAAGGGAAAGCCAAAAATATCCACACTCAAGCGGCTCTTTCCATTTCATACGGTACCGTTGGTACCATACGCCCTGCAGGAGCTTCTCGGCCTGCCACTGGAGGCCATCCTCATCGGGAAGCGGCAGATCTCGTGTCGTTCCAAAACTATCGCGCAACGTCAATGAGACAACTTTGGCCTCGGCAAGCCTTGGCGGCGAAGCATGAGAGCTCTTCCCTAGAACATGCAAGAGGATTCCTTCCCGCAAGAGACGGTTCATATCGGCAACGAGGACCGGAGGAACAAGACACGCCCATTGCCTCCGCTCATCCTCGAGCAGTGCCGCTTCGAGCCCTTCAGCAGTATCCGCATCAATACCCATTGCCTTGAGCAGCGCAACCTTACTGCGACGGGGAACAATGTGGCGGACACCATATATGTCATCATAGGTAGATGCTATCTGGTACAACTGAGCAACGGTATCGACGAGCTCTTCGTATGAACGTCTGACTCCCACGCCTCTCTTCCCCTTACTCTTTACTGTAGAGGTGCCCTCCTGACACAGCCCGGAGACCGGCAGCAGGAAAAACGCTTGTCACATGGTGAAATCGTCAAGGAGAAAAGAAGGCTTGATCTCCATTCAGCTCCGCGAGCCTTACGACGCCTGTAGTATGACCTGTGCATCGCTCACCTCAAGGAAGGAGGAAGCACGTCTGGATGAAGACTGATCCTGTGAGCGAATGACAGTGTCTCAGCCTTCACCTGTTCGAACTCAGCAGTACGCTTTTCACAGGCCTCAACGAAAAGGTTTTGGACTTGCCAAAGCTGCAGTGGAACCTCGAGCTGCTCAGCTGCTTTCATAATAAGCTCGGCTTTTCTTAATCCTTGTGCTAACGGTCCTCCTGCGAGGATGTGTTCCATCTCCTTTTCCAGGCATACAATGAGGTGGCGCTGCCACCTGTCTGGATCAGGAACATACCCCCACCTCCTTGCCGCCTGCATAATAAATCGTAGTTCCCAAAGATCTTCGCTGTCACCCAGCGTCTCAATGCCCCTACGAATCCTATATTCGGTTGACAGGAAGGCAGCCCACCTCATGGGCTCTGGCACTGGGTACCCCATTGAACCAAGCCGATACAGCAGTGGAGCATCCTGGTCAGAAAGCTTTTCGAACTGCGCAATATAGTAGTCCAATCGCTCCTTGAGCATCAGCTCGATTATGCTTCTCTGCTCCTCGAGAAACAAATCACTCAAATAGTATCGTTCAGCAGAAAAGAGATGCTGGACCCGCTGGGAAACCTCCCCCAATGATGAGGTGTAGAACACATCTATGAGTATCTGTTTCAAAGCCCGATAGTCCTCTTGCGTAGTCAACGACTTCATATAGCACTCGAAATCAAGGCTGCCGAAATGGATCGCCGCATAGACCTGACGCGTCTTTTCGAGTGTTATACGGGAAAGGGCCTCAACAAAACCGACTGCAAGATGGGCGCTGCCCAATTCAAATACCTTCTGATCGATGCGTTCAATCTCGTACTGATACAGCACCGTAGATGCAAGATGATCATGAAAAATAGAGCTGATAGCGTAGTGTGCAACGACCCTCCGCAAATCCACTACGGCCCTCTTGACCTCTTTTTCCCAGATCACCCTCCCGTTGCCATATCGTGGATTGTTGCTTTCGGCCCTTTCCAAGATCTTGAGAAACTCGCCTTCTACCGATGCTCCAAAATGGCCTTCTGCAAGCTGGACAGCTCGAGCAGCGAATTTGAGGATTTGAATTGCCTCGAGGCCTGAAATATCGTCGAAAAACCACGCACAGCTCGTAAACATGAGTTGTCCGTGGCGCTGCATCTCAAGGAGCATCAAGGCGCGTGTCTGTTCATCATCGTTAAGCCCTTCCCGTGCGTATTCCTTGAGAAAGGCAACGGAACGGTCAGGGTCCCGATGAAGGACGACATCTATGTACGCGGCGAAGGCCTGCCATGGCTCCTTGAAGAGAGCGGCACCGTCCCGCTCGTAGATCTCATCTACCTGCCGTTTGAGGTACGTCAACCCTTCACGAAGGGGTGCGCGCCATCGCTGATGCACCTGAGGGTTCGCTGAAACTTTGCAGCCACAGTCAGCGCGCCATCGCTCGATACCATGCACACAACTCCATGAGCTATTCTCAACAATTTCTACATCCCACTGCGGAGGGTACAGAGACAGGAACTGCCCATAATTCGTAAATTGTATCGCGCCTTCCCTTTGGATCGTATCGATAAAGTAGGCCAGGGCCATTTCTCCAAAACGATGGTGGTGTCCATACGTCTCTCCGTCAGTGGCGATATGGACGAGTTGTGCTTCATCTGATCCCGGGCCGAATCTCGTCTTCACGCGGTCGACAAAGCGCTCTCCACTGGCCAGCAGCCTTTGAAAAGCCACCTCCCGTGCGACCTCTCCGTCGTAGAAGAACAAGGCGATCTCTTGTCCTGACGGAAGCATACATCGGTATGCTCGTCGCGTATCCAGGGTTCGCTCATCAACATCTCTCCACTGGTCTTCGCCCAACTTCCGTACCCGCCGAGCCTGTCGAGGACTCAGCACAGTAAATCTCATCCCTGCATCGGCCAATACCTCAAGTGTTTCTATGTCCACTGCTGTTTCCGGCAGCCACATCCCCTCAGGGTCGCGATGGAAGTAGTAACGGAATGCCTCGATCCCCCAATGCACCTGAATACGCTTGTCCCTCGTCGTAGCCAATGGCATGATCACATGGTTGTATACCTGGGCCAAGGCATTTCCATGGCCGCCACGCTCGTGGATACTGAACTGATCAGCCTCCCTGACAGCAGCAAGGATCTTTGGAGCGTGGGCCTCCATCCATGAGAGCAAGGTTGGCCCGAAATTGAAACTAACCCACCGGTAGTTGTTGATCATCCTCACCACCCTACCCCTGGCGTCGACGATCCTCGCCCTGCTATTAGGGCCGTAGCACTCCTGACTTACCCTCTCGTTCCAATCGTGGTAGGGTGCTGCAGATTCCTCGAGTTCTATTGCTTCAAGCCAAGGATTTTCTCTTGGAGGCTGATAGAAGTGACAATGAATACAAACGTAGCGCAGAGTCAAAAGGATCCCTTCACGTAGTACCTGTTACTGCTAAAGACCTTTTCTGAGCTAGATGTCCTTCCATTGTAGCCATCACAGTCCGACAGTTCAACCGATGAGGAGACCAGGAAACACCCTGTGGGATACGAGCATATTCGCTGCGGATCTGGCCTGGGCTTGTGCTCAATGAGCCGCTTGCCTCAGAGCGCTGCTCAATGGTAGTGTTTCGATAACGGACTCGACCATTCAGAAGGGATTGGAGAGCGATCTGCCATGTCCAATGCGCGCGCCACCCTACTGCTTCCTTGCGTCTCCTCCGTAGCGGGGTCATAGCCATTGCTTTTTCATGAATACGTATGAGCATACAGTGAACAGTTGTCCGGAGGTGACGTACGCGGCCGTGGCAACACGTATCCTTGCAATTGCGGTTTTGATCATTCACAGCACACTGAGTAGCTGCGATCACACTGAGAGAAACGTAGCTACGCTCCCTTCTCCACACGACACCTCGTTCCTTTGGGGTACGGCAACTGCAGCACATCAAGTCGAAGGTTTCAACACGAACAACGACTGGTACCTGTGGGAACTGATACCAGGCACGATACGAAACGGCGATGTCTCCGGAATTGCTGTTGATCACTACCATCGATACGAAGAGGACTTCACCTGGGCAGAGTCATTGGGACACAACGCATATCGCTTTTCCATTGAATGGAGCCGTGTGGAACCCGTGGAAGGCTACTATGATCAGGAGGCGATCGCCCACTACCACCGAGTACTCTCTTCGCTCCAGCAGCACCACATCACACCTATCGTCACACTGCACCATTTCACGCATCCCCAATGGATACTCAATCCTCTGCGACCTGACATGGATGCAGACGGGTGGTTGAGTGACAAGACCGTACGTGCGTTTGTTAGGTGTGCGGCAACAATGGCACGGGAATACGGCCGTCAGGTGGATTACTGGATTACCATCAATGAACCTCTCGTCTTGGTGAACTACCAGTACTTCCAAGGCGGTTTTCCATCGGATCGCGGGCCATTTCACATTGAGGAAGGGCGGAAAGCCATCTTCAACATGTTCAAGGCGCACGCAGCTGCATACCACGCCATTCATGACGAAGATGTATGGGATGCTGACGGTGATGGCATTTCTGCCCTGGTGAGTGCTGCCAAACACATCCGAATCATGATACCAAAAGACCAGCGAAACCCCTTTGATATAGAAGGTGCTCGGCAAATTGACTATGTATTCAACCAAATCTTTTTCGATGTCCTCATCAATGGATATGTGGACAGCGACCTTGACGGACGTTACCAGACCCCCGATGCAGAGCCTCATGAAGTGTATCATCCTGAGATGGCTCATACCTTGGACTACATAGCCCTTAACTATTACAGCCGTGACGTCGTGACAGGGCTGCCCTTTATCCCCTACCTCCATGGCATACCCGAAGAGAACCCGGACCCTCTTGTAGAACACAACGAGATGGGCTGGGAAATTTATCCTGAAGGGCTCTATGAAATCCTTATCCGGTTCGGGACCTATGGACTACCGATCATCATAACGGAGAACGGTATTCCAGATGCAACAGATCTGCTGCGGCCCCGATTCCTCGTATCGCATCTCGATGCGATGTTCCGAGCCATGGAAAAAGGCGTAGACGTACGAGGATATCTCCACTGGTCGCTGATGGATAATTTCGAGTGGAACGAAGGCTTCTGGCCACGTTTTGGATTGCTTGCCGTAGACTATCCTTTACTTACGCGCCGCCCTCGTCCATCTGCATACATATACAGTCGCATCATTCGCAAAGGAGGTATTCCTGAGGACCTGATGACACTGGCATCCGGTGGGGTTGACTAAGAGGCATGGCCCGCTATGACCATGCAGTTGCAATCGAAACCATGGTCATAGCCGTTTCGAAATCGCAGCCTCTGGACAGAGTTCAGCGCAGCAGTAGCAATAGATGCACAAAGCTTCATCTCTCACAATGTGGTTGTTCTCTACACGCAGCGCATGCACAGGACATCCCTCAAGGCACATCTTACACAAGCTACACCGCTCTTGATCCCATACCCACTCCCCTCGGTCTTCCTGCCGTGGGGCGAGAATGTCCTTTCCAAACCGTTTTGCAATCTGGTTATAGCCCCAATTCCATGCATTCCATGCAAGACGACCGGCAACTGAAGTGAGCGATCTCGGTCGATCATAGAAATTAAAAGGTGACCGCACCGTTTCAATAGCCTCTCCTCGAACATCGATGCCCACCGTGCTCCCTAAGCCTCGCTGCTCGGCCAGCACAATGTGCCGTATGCTACGAGGATCAATGCCCATAATGCGGCAGCAGACTGCATCCGTTTCAACCACATTGTCGCCGACGATGAGGAGGTTCATTCTCTTAGGTCTGCCATTCACAGGTGATAACATGCCTTCCATGCCTACTATGGCGTCTACTACAACCAGGGTGCTTCTCACCACTGTGTTAAGATCCACAATCCCTTCATCGAGTCCTTTTAAATGGATGATGTGCTTATTCCTACGAGGAACACAACCCTTTATGTTCTTGAGTCCCAACGTAACCCTGGTATGAACGTGATTCTTCATAACGGGCATATTGATCAGCACATCTGATTCGAGGATTTTTCTGGAAAGGACCTCACTGGAAAGCACCGTTCCCTGGGGAATTGTGATACGGACTTCCTTGTCCGCATCAATATCCACCAAAGGAAAACCATATGAAGTCTCAAAATCAGCGTATCCTGCAACACGAAACGCAGCCCTACTGGGAAATGGATAGATCGGACTTTCTGCAACCACACCTTGTGCACCGCAATCGGCCACGAGCCTGCATACTGCAGCAACAAGCGCAGGATCTGTGACTGCACCTGAGTTGCTCGAACGAGGCGCACATACATTGGGTTTGATGACAACTCGGTCACCCCTGCGAACGTAGCGCTCGAGGCCTCCTAGTAATGAAAACCCGCGCTCCACCTGCCAGGGGTCACTCGTCCGAATCACTGCCACACTCATACACCCATCTCTCCTGTTCTAACCTCACCCCAGTCTGCTGAAAACATCCTTAAAGCTATCGACACCATCTCGATCCTCGGACTCTACGATTCTATCATACACGACGGTAGGGATCAGTGGTAAAGCTCTTTCTTATGGCCAGAGATCCTCCCAGAATACACTACCCGAGCGAGCAGGCAACCCACGCAAGCCTTGTGTTGCCCACTTTTCAGGCAGATCTGCTATAATTCTGCTTGCACTTACCGACGTCCAGCAACAACCCAACTGTCATGAGAGGAGGCTATGAGCAATGGCGACAACTATAAGGAAAGTGGCTTACTTTAAACTGAGTGTTCCGCACAGGGCAGGACAAGCTGCCCAACTCCTTTCGCTGCTCAAGGAGGCAGGTGTCAATCTCCTCGCACTCACCGGATTCCCGAGGGCTGGTCGAGCACAAATCGACTTCATCCCAGATAATGTTGCCCTCTTCAAGAAGGCAATGAAAGCAGCGAAGATCAAGGTTGCCGACCAAAAGATGGTTTTTCTCATCCAGGGAGATGACCGCATCGGCGCGCTAGCAGAAATAGCAGAACTTCTCGCCAAGGCCAATATCAACATCACTGCGCTCGATGCCATTGCAGACGGCACAGGTCGCTTCGGCGCCCTACTGTGGGTCAAACCCGCACAGGTCGCTAAGGCAGCCAAGGTCTTACGCAAGGTAGCCTAACCAGAACTGGTCCTGCCAATTCGACAGTAGTACTAGGTGCCGCAGACGGTTGCTTCGACCTGCACGTTAGTGCCTTCAGGCTTGAAGGTACAGATACCAGAAGACCGCCCATAACCTGAGCTGTCGAGGGGCAACCACATGTATCATGAAAGGCAAACCCTGTGCGTACGGGTTTGCCTTTCTGCGATGCGAGGACCTACCAGGAGGGCTCATAAAAGAATCCTTTGAGGATATGGCTGCATCTGTTCAGTAAGTGATCCACGAAGCATATGTGTAGGAACACTATCGAGACTCCAGAGAAGCGAAAAGGAGGATCTATCAATGGCAGCCGTAGAATCAACTATGCTTGAACTGGGAACTGAAGCCCCTGATTTTACATTGCCCTCTGCTTCTGGAGGCACTGTCTCCATCAACGATTTTGCAGGATCAAAGGCCTTGCTCGTGATGTTTATCTGCAATCATTGCCCATTTGTCAAACACGTCAGAGACGGCATTATCTCTCTCGTCAGGGACTATCGACCTAAGGGGCTCGCAGCAGTTGCAATTAACGCCAACGATTGGACAAGCTACCCTGATGACAGTCCTGAAATGATGGCAAAAATAGCTGCTCAATTCTCGTATCCGTTCCCATACCTATACGACGCAACCCAAGAGGTTGCAAAGGCCTATCGTGCTGCCTGCACACCTGACTTTTTCCTTTTCGACGAGAAAAGGCGCCTTGTCTACAGGGGCCAGCTTGACGGAAGTAGACCGGGCAATGGGATCCCTGTAACAGGCAAGGACCTCAGGGAAGCGCTGGATGCTGTCCTGCATGGCAGGCCAGTCCCTGAGCCACAGAAACCAAGTCTGGGTTGTAATATCAAGTGGAGGCCTGGTAACGAACCTGACTACTTCAGAGTGAAAACCTAGAGGCAGCTATCCTGCGTGTCACCTACGGTTGTGCGGAGCCAGCTTCTGGACCCATTGCACTAATCGCATCACTCACTCGTTGGCCTTGTGTATGCGAATCGTCTACGCTACCGATCTTCATGGCTCTTTCAAGCTCATACCACCGTTGCTCGACCTTACCAGCGCAGATCTCTATATTTGTGCCGGGGATTTGCTACGGAGGCACTTCCGGCATGCCAGACATCTTGCTCGATTCACGGTCTTGCAACAGTATTTCAGGAACGTTCAATGCGCTCAAAAGAGCGAACTCCGAGGCCGTGCTTTTGTAGAAAGCTGGCTTAGTTCGAGCGCCATATCAAAGAATGAAAGAGCCAAGGCAAAGGAATACCTAAGGCTCCACCAGCTCGCCCATCAGAACATCCTTGAAGAACTGGCACGACTGGAGGACATCTTCTCTGCGTATCCTGAAAAGAAGATATATGTACTCCCAGGAAACTATGATATCGACCTCAAGGGAACCCCTCTCGGCGCACGGGACCTTCATAGAGCAATCATCTCGACCAACGGAATAACGTTGGCTGGCTATGGTGGCGCCCCTGTCCTGACTCCTGGGATCCCAGAGGATCTCTCAGTCCCCTACAATGAACACAGGGCCCAGGGCACGCTCTTTTCAGAACCAAGGGAGTTTCTTGCTCGAGCAGCACCGGACATTGTCGTGCTCCATCTCCCGCCGTTTGGCTACTTCGATCTTTTGCGCTCCTACGGTCACATCGGAAGTGTGGGCGTAAGAGACTATCTGGATCAGTTCTCTCCAACGGTTGTGCTGTGCGGCCATTTTCATGAGCATTGGGGCGTAGCTCAGCACAAACGCACTATTATCGCCAATCCATCGAATTTCGGTCAGATTGTGGAGATCACTGGTCAGAGGCAAGGAGGGTATTTTTTCGACTTCATACTCAATGAAGGTTCCTTCGCAGTCGGCACCCTCCGTATCCTCGAACGAGGAGCAATCTACGACATCGCAGATTATCGGCTCGATCCGGCAGGTCCATTGAAGCTCGTTATCATCGATGAGCGTCGCCTAAGAACATTATCGAGGGAAAAGGCTGAGCCAGGGCCCGTACTCAAGCAGATACGGTACTTCAATGAAGTAAAACATTTCTTTAGACGGTACGAAACACCTGCGACTGTCCGCCGGATAGAGGATCTTCGAAAGATCTACCGGAAGCTCCGAGCACAAGGCCATCTGGTTGCCTTTGACGTGTTGGGATCTGTGAACTTTGGAATGAGCGAGCCTGATTCAGACGTCGATCTGGTGGTGTACCGCCGGTGCCCCTGCATCAAAGATGTTGCAGATGAACCATGCAGCTTGCCTAAAGCCCTTTCAGAATGCTTCAACGATCTCGAGGTCACCTATCAGGTAGAAATCACGGACTGCGTGAACCTGAACCAAGTTGAGCATGCTATCCGCAACGAAGACCCTTATGACCCTGCCTTGCAGCGCTTTGTCCTGTACCGCTCGATCTGCCGGCCTATTAACTTGAGAATGATCAAGGAGGTTGAAACCCTTTTTATGGAAAAGAAGGGGTTACGGCAGAGGGTTGAATATCTATTAAAGGATTACTTTAAAGAAATGGTAATAACTAACAGTCATATTTACTCTTTTAAGAAATACGAAGCCAGACTTCACGATCAAGGTACAAGGTTGCCTCCCCGCATACAACAAAAGCTTAATGCCTATCTCGGGATCCATGGAAGGGTTTGAGCACCTGGGCAAACAGCACGGAAAGGTCCTGCCTCTTGTAATCCATACCCTTGCATCCTGTCAGATCATCCCTTGCTTCACAGCCCAAGAATACGTCTCGATCAACGCCGTTAGACAGTCCTTTTTTGGCGAAAACGTCAGTATAGTCCTCGCCTTTGAGATATCGTAATCACCTCCAGTGAGGGCAAACGGCAGAAGCTCAGGAGGTGTGTGGACAAAGGGAAGAGACATGTCCAATTTGACAGCTGCAAACACCACAGCCCCAATGATCCATCGTGGAACGGGAATGATCCGTGAACGAGAACCAACCGCCTCGATGAACGAAGTAAACAGCTCCCTGCAAGGCTCAGCTCGTGCTGCTGCAATATTGAATGCCTCCCCATCAGCATCATCTACCAGAGAGGCTAGCACAAATGCCTCAGCAGCATCTGAGGCAGCCACTGCGATGAATGGGATCGGCGGCCCACCTGGCAAGGGGATGGGTCTCCCCTTTCGTACACGTCTCATCATCTCAAGGACCGATTTTTCGTGATAAAAACCAGGCCCTAAAATCATAGGCATTCGCAGCATCACAACCTTGAGCCCATAGCGCTTCCTGTAGTCAAGAAGCAGCTGCTCGGCCTGCCACTTCGTACGACTGTAGATACCAGTGAACAGTTTTGATGCATCCTCTGCTATAGGAAACTGCTTCTGAGGCCCATACATCTCAATGGTTGAAGCGAATATGCAGTATCCGATGGAGTGCCGTACGCAGGCCTCTGCTACATACCGTGTCCCTTCGACATTGACCGCGTGAAATCCCTTTTCATCGAGGCGGGCCTGAGGCATTTGGCCTGCCAGATGAAACACACCCGTACAGCCCTTACACGCCATATCAACTGCTTCAGGATCGGTAATGTCTCCTCGAACGAACTCAATTCCATCAACATCGTTGGGTGGTCTTTTCAGATCTAGGATCCTTACCGCGATCCCTCGAGCATGAAGCGCCTGGGTCACATGACGACCGAGGACACCACTACCCCCAGTGATCAAGGCCTTTGCTTTCATCACCAATGTCTTCTCCAGTCCGCTCGCATGCCAGTATGGAGCACACAGGGGCTTTGCTACGTGTGACTGCGAACGTTCGAACTTCCCCCTGCCTCATCACTTCTTTCAAGGGTCGCAAGACGCAGCGTCCGTTGCTATCCATTCAAAAACCAATCTTGGGTAGTGAATAAACCGACTTCCATCCTTCACTAAGCGGCTCCTTGAGATAGGGCTCCATCTCTTTAGGCGATCTCAATGTCACCTTGTCCACCGGAGGCACCGTACCTGGTGGGAAGACAGCTAGGATCTGATCTATGCATAGCGTAAGATACCTCAGGATGGCAGCAACGGGTCGCTTTGCCTTTTGTGCACCCGCCCTGCTTGGCCTTCCCACGACCCCTTCAGGCGTTGCTGCAATCTCTATGGGTGCGTGGCCCTCTCCCTCTGACCATCGGTGGGGCCGGTGAAAGGTATCAACAGAATTGTCAAAATGGCCAGTAGGCAAAAATCCTTGCGGTTGCGTGTCCTGGGCGTACTGCATATCGACCATACCTTGCGGAAACAACAGCAAGGCCACAGAGGTCTCTGCTTCGTCTGCATGCACGAAAGGTGTTTCAATGTGATCTGACTTGGCACCAGGATAAAAGAACTCTCTCACTGCCCTGTGCCAGTCCAAGACCTGAAAGATGCCAGGAAGTTGATATCGATATAGAAATTCGTGGAGCGCTGCTTCGAGTACCCATAGTTGTCCGTGATTGTTGACAATAATCTGCTTGCGGAATCCGTCGTTCCAGAGGCCGAGCATGACGTTCACGAGTACTTCCTTCACCACGTCTTGAGGAATGGTAATCGTCCCTGGCATGCCGATGTGATGAAAGGGATGCGCACCGTAGCTCAGTGGATTGTGAGCAAGACTTACCGGACGACCCTGTTGCTCCGTATATCTCCTTACCGCCTCGCAGATCTGGGTTACCATGAAACTATCCAATCCCGAAATGGTATGCATACCGTGATTCTCGGTGCATCCTACCGGTATCAACACGATATCGTTTTTGCGGCGATGTTCTATCAACCTGGCCCGAGGCGTTGTCTGGATGTAGCTTCCTGGTTTACCCAACTCTGGAGGTGAGGGAACTCCGTATGCTCGCAAGATCTCCTCAATCTCGTCCTCGGTAGCATCCCAGAGCTGCTTCTTGAGTCTTCCAACCTCGGTATCCTCGAACACAATTGCCGGGTTGCTCGTACTAAGCCACATTCCATAAGAGCTACTCATGGCTCCCTTCCTCCATCAACGACCATCGTTGCTTGATTGTTGGTTGTTTCCAGGTCTTCCATTACTTGTCTCTTCACCTGGACGTGACACGGTCAAGACTAGGTTCTACTGATGTTTCTTCATAGCTCAATATCTGCGACAGAGGCCACGACCCGGGTCGGTTGGTAAGGATATCTACTGATGTCTTCCCGAGACGTGACACCGGTGAGCACCAATATCGTTTCCATGCCACTTTCAACACCTGCAAGGATGTCGGTGTCCATCCGATCGCCTATCATCACCGTGTTCTCGGAGTGTACCCCCAGGTAATTCAGCGCAGTTCTCATCATAAGTGGATTGGGCTTGCCCACATAGAATGGACTTACCCCTGTTGCTCGCTCGATAAGCGCCGCCATAGCCCCACAGGCAGGGACAATGCCTTCTTCTGAAGGACCTGAGGGGTCAGGGTTTGTGGCTATGAATCGTGCCCCTTGTACGATGAGCCGTATACCCTTGGTGATAGTTTCAAGATTGTAGCTATGGGTCTCACCCAGGATAACATATTCAGGTTCGTAATCGGTGATGATGTAGCCGATCGCGTGCACTGCCTCTGTAAGGCCGCTCTCGCCTATTACAAATGCCTTGCCTGCGGGTTTCTGCATCTGGAGGAATCGTGCGGTCGCCATCGCAGAGGTAAATATGCGCTCCACAGGGATGTCCAATCCCATTGTCTGCAGCCGATGGGCAAGATCCCCTGGCGTGTACGTGGACGTATTGGTCAAGACCAGATACCTCGCCCCTGTCGCATTGAGCCGTGCGATGAATCTGTCTGCTCCAGCAATGACGCTCTTACCGCTTACTAAGACACCATCCATGTCTATCAAATAATGCCGTGTCGGTGCCATCGATGTGCCCCCTCCTACCTACCTGCTGCCCTCCCCCCTTACTGGCGTGCCCACTGCTTCTAGGGACCCTGATAGTCGTTGGAACTATGCTTCATCCGATCAAAAAAGGCTACTGCAGGTTGTTTCCTTTTACAAGCCTCTCCAGGAGGAGCGTCTCACTAAAGATCTTGCTCCACGCTGCCGATTATCTGCGTAACGCCTTCTAGAGGACTGTACCGTCGTGACCAGTGCCAAGAAAAGCCAGCATGCGGCATTGATCGATCTTGTCGTGGTCGTCAGCACTACCATCGTGCTCACCATAGTCAGTCTTTCCATAGACTTCATCGACAAGCTCTACGCAGTGTTCCGCCAATCTCTCGGCATGCCCGCGTTCAAGGCTAGTATCAATGTCGCTTTCTTATTCCTTTCCGGGCTTCTCTGGCTCTACTACAGACGGTGGAGAGCAGCTTCTGCTCGTCAGCAAGAATTGGACGACGTTATCTCCAGCATCAATCCGGATACGCTACTCGTCATAGATTCGGATACGCGCATCACCATGTGCAATACTTCTGTGACTACCATGTTGGGATACGAGCCGCACGAGGTCATAGGTCAGAAAGCCGATCTTCTTTTTACGAACGAGGTGCTCGATGGGCATGACGGCGAGACACCTCTGGAGGTACTCGTCGCCACGTGTTCCCGCTGCGCAGTGGGAACAGGCAAGAGAAAAAACGGCGATACCTTCCCTGTCGAGATTATCAGCGGTGTGACAAAAAGTCGTTCAGGAGCTGTGATCCTCTTGAGGGACATCAGTGAGCGCATCGCAGTTCAGAGAAGGTTGGCAGAACATCGTACCTACCTGCAAGAGAGAACCGACGAACTCGAACGAGCCTATGCGGAACTCAAACAACTCGACGCAATGAAGGACCATTTCCTATCGTTGGTCTCACACGAATTGCGCACGCCTCTTACCTCCATCAGGTCGTTCTCAGAGATCCTTCTCAATTACGAGGAAATCGATCGAGACCAGGTCCGGGAATTTCTCGAGATCATAAACGCTGAAAGCCAGCGCTTGACGCGCCTCATAAACGATGTACTCGACTTGGCGCGTATGGAAGCCGGCCGAATGGCCTGGAACGATACTGTCCTCTCTATCGAGGACATTATACGCGACATCGCACGTACTCATGCCGCACTTCTCGCCCAAAAGGGGCTTCGACTCTCCATCCAGATTCAGCCGGATCTTCTACCGGTGCAGGCAGACCGGGACAGAATCACGCAGGTCATTACAAACCTGCTGGGAAACGCGATAAAGTTTTCGCCTCAGGAAGGACTGATTACTATCTTTGCAGAATCCTTCGAAGAAGAATGTGCTGCCACCGTGGTCCAATGGGTCAGAGTCGGCATACGTGATGAGGGTGAAGGTATAGATCCGAGTGAACACAGCATCATCTTTGAAAAGTTCCGTCAAGGCACGTCAGCCAGCTCGGAGCTCACCATCAGCGGGACAGGACTCGGCCTGCCAATCTGCAAGGAAATCATCGAACACTATGGTGGCAGGATATGGGTTGAGAGTGAAAAGGGCAAAGGAAGTGTGTTTCTTTTTACTTTCCCGGTAATCGATGGAGATACGGTTCAGGTTGAGTCTTCTGCCGCAAGATACCATGGTTGCACTGAAGCGGAATCACCAGTTGCCACCTAGGATCTTGGTCCAGTCCATCGCGCCACCGCACGCAGAGTGAAATCCGGGAGACCTTTTGTTGCTCTTTTGTCCTACAGAAAAATAGTACGGCTTCACGCTGCACGTAAAGCCGTACCTCGTACCGTTATCCCACCAGTCTTGTTGTTCCTACTATGCTTCTACTGGACCGTATGCCGTATCGATTAACGCCTGCATGCATAGCTTCTCTTCAGGACCGCAATAACGGTTATCGGAAGCAAAAAGATCACTGATGCTGCAAGCGCATCACGAACTGCAGACTGCCCGTGCTGGTTTCCTGCCCGGATCATGCATCCTGCAGGTACCGAGTTTTCAATAATAACGTCGATCCCTGAGGTGGTCGAACCAGCACTGACAGAGACTTCAACTGCGGTCGAAGGACTTCCCGGATCGGTCTCGGTACCTGACTCCGAACCACCAGAATACCAGTCCTCGGGAAATTTCGTATGCGTGGTGAACTGGATCCTACTGTTGATTTGCAGCGCTGCTACAGGTGAACCGTCCAATGGCTCGATCCACACACCGTAGTTGCCAGGCAGGAGACCTGGTATCCGGTAGCGCCCCAGTTTGCCGTCTGCCGTGTAGCTATAGGTGCCCACGATCATACGCGGCTGGCCCCCAACCAGATCGTTCAGGTCTCGAGCGACCACATGCGCGCCGTTAGCGCCTTTGGGCTGACCACACCCTAACATGGTGGAGCCAAAGGGCACATCCCCTTCGATGGTACCGAACGTAGTTCCATAAGAAGAAGAAGGATAAATGTATCCCTGCCAGGCGATATCGTCTGCATCAGGTGTGCGGCCATCCATGACGTCGTGTGCAAGAAACGGAAACATCACTGCAGCATGCGATGGTCTTCCGACAAGGTCGCCGTTTACGTCATTTCGAACAACCGAGTGGCACATCCCTTGGAAATGGCCTGCCTCGTGCAATACCGTGGCCTCAACATCGACGCTGCCTGGCTCTCCCGAGGTTGACCAATCAGGATCGGGATTGTCAGGAAGGGGATCGGTATTGAGTGTAATGGCGGCTCCTTGCATCTGGCCGGTGTTAAAGTCGAATACCGTGTTCGTGATACCAAGCACACCGGCAGGAAGAGGGATCTCGATCCCTTGCACAATGGCCGAGGTATGAAACACGATGAGATTCACGCCGTCACTAGGGTCAGTATCCAGGAGGTCAGTGGTATCAGGCCCCCGAGCAAATGTGATCCTTGAGGTCGGAATGGTACTCCAGGTTGTAAAGGCACCCACAACCGCATCAACGAACTGCTGAGCAGGATCCGAGCCATCGATATACCCGACAGCGGATTGTGGGTTGATGTTGTACGGCACAGGGAAGTCATCATCAGACCAGAATGGTGGGTTCGGTGAAATCAAATAGAGCTGCCCTCCGGCAAAAACCGTAACAGGTGCGATTGCTACAAGGATGGTAACCAGACAGACATTTATTCGTATCTTCTTCATTGTCATCACCTCCTATTCCATAGCAGCCTTGATCTCTGCTACGAGGGCCTCCACAGTAGCAAGACCGTTTTGAACCGCCTTGTTGCGGGACGGTATCGGCCTGTCGAGGACCTTTCTGCCAAATTCGTCGGTGACGACCTTGAAGCTGCCCTGCTGAAACCCGGTGAGCACATGCACGCCATCCCTACTATGAATGAACAGAACTACCTCGTCGCCTTCTCTAAAGACCGGGGCACCGGGGAATCCAGGGTTGCTGATGACAGCCTCGCCGCTCAAAGGTCCTTTCAGTGTGGTATCGATCTTGACATGTACCTGGGTGAGTGGCACACCTGGTTGAGCCGACAGGACGTTGAGTTGCGTGACCGTGCCCCTAATAATGGAAGTCGAGTTTCTCGTCAGGTCGGCCACGTCCATCCATAGCAAGGTCGTTGCCACGGCCGGCGTACCTACACAAAGGAGCAGAGCACATGTGAGAGCGATTCTTTTCATACCTCATCCTCCCTTTGACTCGTAGGTGGTAACGTACGGCTGTTTAATATAATTTGTTAAAGTATAATGCTCCTTTTTCTTTATACGACCAGACGCCCTGTCGTGTCAACTTCAGCACCTAGGGCCGACAGAGACGACGTTAGGTACGATGAGCAACCAATTGTGCTGTCCTGGTCATCTAATTCACATGGAGGACAAACGACCAATGCACATGAACACCAAGTATGAGACCAAGCAGGAAATCATCGAGATCCTGGAAACGCTCGCCCAGACGTATACTGAAGACGACCCTCTGGTTAATCTCGGTGACTACCCCCTGCCTTCGCGCGACGCTGTGATACAGGTTATTGTAGACATTGAACAGATCCTTTTTCCCGGCTATTTTGGCACCGTGCCTGTTGATCGTGTCAACTATAAGTACTACCTCGGGGCAAAACTCAACGAACTCTACGAGCGACTTGCAGAGCAAATTGCAAAAAGCCTCCGCCACACGTGCACAGGCATACACGAGGTGTGTGACCGTTGCATGAGTAGAGGTCGACAGGAAACGGTCACGTTTCTTGGCAAGCTGCCGGCAATCCGTGCCATGCTCAGGGAGGATGTCGAAGCAGCCTTTGCAGGAGATCCTGCAGCAAAGGGTTATGACGAAATTATCTTCAGCTATCCTGGCATAAAGGCGGTAATGATATATCGGGTAGCCCACGAGCTCTACTGTCAAGACATACCGATCCTGCCTCGAATCATGTCAGAATACGCCCATACCATAACAGGAATCGACATCCATCCCGGTGCCCGTATCGGAAGGCACTTTTTCATCGATCATGGCACAGGAGTCGTCATCGGCGAGACCTGTGTGATTGGAGATCACGTAAAGATTTATCAGGGTGTAACGCTCGGCGCACTGAGCGTGCCCAGAGACGAGCAGGGATCAGTCCTCAGGGGGACAAAACGCCACCCTACCGTCGAAGACAATGTAACCATCTACTCGGGCGCTACCATACTAGGAGGAAACACGGTCATCGGGGCAGGGTGCGTTATCGGAGGCAATGTGTGGCTTACGGGATCGTTGCCAGCCGGCACGAAGGTCGTTATAGAACCACCCCTGCAACTCTACAAAGACCGTCGGTCGCAAGAAACGTCTTACGTCATAGACTTTCAGATATGAGGCCAATGAGCCGCCCACTTCATCCAGAAATTTCTCCAGAAAGGATTGGACTATGTGGAACTATACGGATAAGGTCATGGACCACTTTAGAAATCCGAGAAACGTCGGAGAGGTAGAGGATCCTGATGGCATTGGTGAGGTTGGCTCGCTCGCCTGCGGAGATGCGTTGAGGCTTACTTTTAAACTCGATGAGCACAAACGTATAAAAGACATCAAGTTCAAAACATTCGGATGTGCCAGTGCCATTGCATCCTCTTCGGCTCTCACGGAGATTGTCAAGGGCATGACACTCGAAGAGGCAGAAAAGGTCACCAACAACGACATCGTTCAGTACCTTGGAGCACTTCCTGAAGAAAAGATGCACTGCTCGGTAATGGGACAAGAAGCACTTCAGGCTGCGATCGCGTATTACCGAGGCAAGTCAGTACATAAAGAAGAGTCAAACCTTGTGTGCAAGTGCTTCGGCGTTACCAGCAAGGACATCGAGCGGGTGGTCATTCAAAACAAGTTGACGACGATTGAACAGGTCACACACTACACCAAAGCTGGAGGCGGTTGTGGGAACTGCCATCCACTCATCAAGGACATTATCGATCGGTGCATCCAGCAGATGAAGCACACTGGCGTAACACCCACGGAGCGAGAAGGGAAGCGATTGACAACTCTGCAAAAGATAAAGCGCATTGAGGAAACCATCGAGCAGCAGATCAAACCGGCACTCAGACAGGATGGTGGGGATCTGGAACTCATCGACATAGAAGGCAACAGGGTGTACGTAGCCCTTCGTGGCATGTGCGCTTCGTGTCCTGCCTCAGGCGTCACTTTAAAGCAGTTTGTTGAGAGCAAGCTCAGAGAATACGTCACTCCTGAACTCGAGGTCGAGGAAGTAGCGCCATGAAAACGATCTACTTAGACAATAACGCGACAACACGCGTGGCCCCAGAGGTTGTGGAGGCGATGCTGCCGTATTTTTCCGACCGCTACGGCAATCCATCGAGCATGCATTCCTTTGGAGGTCTTGTGAAAAGAGAGCTAGATGGCGCCCGCGAACGACTCGCATCCCTTATCGGGGCCCATCCTGACGAGATCGTATTTACGAGTTGTGGAACAGAGAGCGATAACGCTGCAATCCGTGGTGTGCTAGAATGTTATCCTGGCAAGAATCACTTCGTGACTACACGTGTCGAACATCCTGCCGTATGGAACCTGTGTCCGTATCTGAGAAAGAAAGGCTACAGGGTCACAGAACTATCGGTAGATAGAAAAGGAAGAATAGACCTTGACGAGCTCAGATCGAGCCTCACCGATGCCACTGCATTGGTGAGTGTCATGTATGCCAACAACGAAACGGGCGTTATCTTTCCTATCGAAGAAATAGGTGCAATCGTCAAAGAGCGTGGCATCCCATTCCACACCGACGCTGTTCAGGCAGTAGGAAAGCTACCGTTACATATGTCCAAGAGTACTGTGGATCTGCTTTCTCTGTCCGGCCACAAACTCCATGCGCCCAAAGGAATCGGTGCCCTCTACGTTCGAAAAGGCACCAAGATATCCCCTTTCCTCATAGGAGGTCACCAAGAAAAAGGAAGAAGGGGTGGGACTGAAAATGTCCCCTACATCATCGGGCTGGGCAAGGCGGCCGAGATCGCCAAGGAACGTATGGTAGAGGAACAGACCAGGGTGAAGATGCTCAGGGACAGACTCGAGAGTGGCATCACAAAGCTCATTCCCAACGTGCTCGTCAACGGCGACACTGAACACCGGCTCCCAAATACCTCCAACGTGAGCTTCGAGTATGTCGAAGGCGAATCGATATTGATGATGCTCAATGACCTTGGAATCTGTGCATCTTCGGGATCGGCCTGTACCTCGGGTTCCCTCGAACCCTCTCATGTCCTCAGAGCAATGGGTGTACCATTTACCGCTGCCCACGGCTCGATCCGCTTTAGCCTCAGCGTCTACACGACCGAGGAAGAAGTTGAAGTTGTCCTCGAGCACCTGCCTGGTATCATTGAGAAATTGAGGGACATATCTCCCTTTTGGAAGGATGCTGTTGAGGGTAAACTTAGATTGCGGCAGACTGGCTGACCACTACTTTCGAGAGCATACACCATCATTTCCTTCCTTTCCGTAAGGTATAAAGGAGAAACGAGCATGACAGAGGATCAAGCAAAAGGACTGGCTACAAGAGGCCTCGAAGGTGTCATTGCAGGAGAAACTCGCATCAGTTACGTGGATGGCATAAACGGCAAGCTGTACTATCGAGGGTATGACATACATGACCTTGCTGAGAGCATCAGTTACGAAGAATGCGTCTTCCTTTTGTGGAACGACCGACTCCCGACCCTCAAGGAACTCGAAGCATTTCGCAAAGAACTCATCCCTGAGATGAACCTCCCTGATCCACTCCTCCAGTGGTTCAAACGAGTCCCCCAGGGCGTACACCCCATGGTGATGCTTCGTTCTGCAGTCTCTGACCTTGCGCTTTATGACCCTGAAACAGAGGACAATTCAGCTGAGGCAAACCGCCGAAAAGCAGTACGACTCGTTGCACGTGTTCCTGCCATCATAGGCGATTTCTATCGAATCCACGAAGGCAAAGGCCTGCTCTCTCCAGACCCTGAAAAAGGTATTGCTTACAACTTCCTGCGGATGTTCTTGGGCAGGGATCCTGATGAGCACGAGGCAAAGGCGATGGAGGTGATCTTCGTACTGCATGCAGATCACGAATTCAACGCCTCCACCTTTGCAGCACGGGTAACAGCAAGTACCCTTGCAGACATGTACGCAGCAGTGACTGCAGCAATTGGTGCACTAAAAGGTCCCTTGCACGGTGGAGCAAACCAGCGGGTTATGGAAATGCTCAGAGGTGTTGGAACACCGCACGACGTAGACGAGTATATTGACGGACTCTTGGACCGAGGCCAAAGGATCATGGGGTTTGGACACCGTGAGTACAAAGTAGAAGATCCTCGTGCTCGGCATTTGAGGAAGTATGCCGAGAAGCTCTGCAGCATAGAACGGGGCTGTCCCTACTACGAAATAAGCAGGCGTATCGAGGAAAAGGTTATAAAAGCAAAAGGAATCTATCCGAATGTGGATTTTTATTCGGCAACGGTTCAGCATGCCATTGGCATACCCGTGGAATACTACACAACCGTGTTTGCAGCTTCCCGAATTGCTGGATGGACGGCTCACATAATGGAGCAACACGCAGACAATAGGCTTATGCGGCCGCGGTCACTTTTCGTAGGCCGTTATCCTCGACCATTCGTCCCCATCGAGCAACGTGAATAGATGTCGGAACCACAGGCGGACATCAGGGCGACAGGCGCACTCATGTGTCAGGGGTGCTCGTGACGCGCGGATCTACCTTCCATGGTTTGAAGACGTTGATCGCGGAAGGCAGGAACATGAGGGAACCAATGAGCGCTGTAGCAAGGGTAACACTGGCGAGAAAGCCAAAGTCGCGTGTTGCCTTGAATTCCGAGACCGTAATCACAAGAAATCCTGCTATCATGATAAGGGTCGTCACTACGATCGCACGGCCAGCGCTCCTTAGTGTACGATACATCGAGGCTACGTAGTCGCCAGAGGCCCAGACTTCTTCTCGAAATCGGGTCACGTAGTGGATCGTGTCATCGACCGCAATGCCCAGAGCTATCGCAAACGTAATGACCGTCGATGTCCTTAGATTCATACCCACCACGCCGATCAGCCCCATAGTACACACCAGGGGTATGACATTCGGCAACATGGCGATAAGTCCGATTTTGAAGGAACGGTACAAGACTGCCACTGCCACGAAAATGATGCCGAATGCCGAGAAAATACTCCAAAGCATGTCCCGTATCACATTGTTCAAGGCCCTTTGAGCAAGCAGGCTTCTCCCTGTGACATGAATACCTTGTGGCGGAGCGAACAGTTCTGAGGCCTTTTTCTCGGTCTCCTGTTTCAGTGCAAAGAAATTTTTTGTACCCATGTCGATGCCTTGGCAGGCAAGCCGCAATGAAGAGTGATCCGAGGTAATGAGTACATCTAGCTGCTCAACGTTGCCTGACATTTCATACAGCAAAAGGTATTGGGCCACGAGCTCTCGAGTCTCAGGGACTCGAAAGTACGTAGGATCTCCACCATGCATTGCCTGGTGCATCTCTTTAAGCAGGTCTACAACTGAGAACGTCTTTCGTATCCATGGCTTGGACGCAATGAACGACTGAAGTTGATCCACACGGGTGAGAAATGCTGGCTCAAGGCCATCTCCTTCTCCGCCAGCAACTACCTCGACCTCGTAGGGAAATACACCCATCATATCGCGTTCAACTATATGATTAGCTCGAACAATCGGATTCTTCTCGGTCAGTTCTTCCAGGATATACGATTCAATATTAACCTGGGTACAGAAATATAAAGAGACACCTAGCACTACGAGTCCAGAACCGAGAATAAGTCTAGGAACCTTTTCGTTTGCCGATCCTATGGCCAGTAATAGTCTCTCAATGAGACCGTCTTTGTGGTACGACGTCCGTGCGATCTGAACCTTTGGATGGAGGTAGAGAAGGATAGGAAGCAGCACGATAGTGACAGCATACGCACCCATGATGCCAAGCCCTGCAAAGAGCCCAAAGGTCTTGATGATGTGAATGGTTGCGGTCACCAGAGACAAGAATCCCACCGCAGTGGTAAAGCTCGTCATAAAACATGCCACAGCCATGCGACGAAGTGTCACGAGGAGTGCGTCCCTTTTAGAGTGACCCCTTTGCACTTCTTCGTGGTAGCGGTGTATGAGATGTATCGAATCCGATATGCCGTACACCAGCAAAAGGCTCGGTATGACGTTGTTGATCAAATTGATCTTTTGCCGACACAGGGCCATAAGACCTAATATGAGGATCACGCTAGTGATTACCACCACCTGCGGCAGGTAGAGCCCTTGGAGGTTGCGGAACGTCACAAAAAGAAAAAAACACACCACTGCCACACTCAGTAGCAGGAAGACCTTTAAATCCCGCAATCCCTGGTCTGTGTATGCCTTCTGGATAGTGGGTATCCCGGAGAAATACACTTCGTATCGGTCAGACATGAGCCGGAAAGCGGCCTGTCTTACGGCATCGATCACTGGTCTCTTTTCTTTTTCTGTTTGAATGTTCGGTGCAAGTCGTGCTAGAAACGCAAGGGTGGTTCCGTCCTCGGATATGAGCATCCTTTTGAAGAGACGACTCTGAAGTGCCCTCTGCTTGAGTACCTCGATCTCCTCATCTTCTTCAGGGATGTCCACAGCAAGGGGTTCGATGGCAACGCCACCCTCGACAGGCCGAATAAACGGCGCATTGAGGATCGTTGTTACCTTTTCAATCCCTTCGATCTTCTCGAGATCGCTCGTTAGCTTCTGTACACGTATGAGGCCCTCTCTACTGAACACATTGTGGCCTTTTATCAATACCACGATGTCTCTACTGGACTCCTCGAATCGCTGCTTGAATGCCTCGAAAAAAGCCACTTCCTCGTCCTCTGATAGAAAGATCATCTCGAACGAGAAATCAGCCCTCAGGTGCAGCATACCGTAAACTGAAGCTGCAACTAGGAGTCCAAGGACACCCAAAATGAAGAAACGGTGATCGAGGATCCACGAGGGAAATGCCTCACCGATGGAGTGGATTCGAACGCGTATCCGTGAATACAATTGTTCAGTAGCTCGCTGCTTCATACTGCTGGTCGTGTAGGTGATGCTGAAAAAGAATGATCATGCTAGAAAGTAACACCTGCAATGTCAACGTGCAGAAGATCCAGGGCACACAAGAGGAGGATTTGCATAGGGCTCGAGCTCTGGCTCGAGGTGCCCTTGTGTGCGCAAGAAGACGTGCCCAATCTCGATCTGCCAAGCTCGTGCCATGAGCGCTTCGAGCAGTATCTTTGACAGTTCGATGCATGTGCGCGTATAGTACCTATAAAGAAGGTCTCCCCTCACCGTTACCTTTATGCATTCATAGGAGGTAGACCTATGCGTCATTGGTATACGCCATGCCTGGTCTTCACCATCGGCTGCTGTATCTTGTTCCTCTCGCTTGCCGTCCCTGCCAACCCACCACGACCTCCTCATCGAGAAATATGGGGCATCAATGCACATGTCCCTGGCACTACGGAACTCAATGCAGCAGCAGAACTAGGCGTGCGGTTTATCCGCATCGATTTCGATTGGTACCAAATGGAACCTTCCAAAGGAACTTTTAATTGGGGCCCATGGGATGCAGCCGTCAACGGCGCATGGGCACGAGGCATGAGTGTGTTTGCAACGCTTGCCTATACCCCTGCTTGGGCAAACGGGGGTAAAGATATTCAGTATCCACCTACCGATGTCAATGACTGGAGAGACTTTGTTCGGAGCGTCGGTCAACGTTACGGAGCCATAGTCGACCATTGGGGCATGTGGAACGAACCCAATCTGACGGCATTTTTTAGAGGGACCATCCAAGACTATATTTACAAGATACTTATCCCGGGTGCAGAGGAGATCGTCTCTGTTGATCCAGTAGCTTTAGTGTGCGCCCCAGAACTGGCCGGCACGCCAGGCACGTTTCAGTGGAACGTCTGGATGGATTCAGTCCTCAGCAAGGCAGGATCATATATAGACCGCGTGACGGTTCATGACTATAAGGACACGCCAGCTGAGTCCTTCCAGAAACTCGACTACTATGTACCACGCATGTTGAAGAAGTATGACATGAGCGATGTCGAGGTATGGTTGACGGAGATCGGATGGGCAAGCGACCGTGTTGGAGAACAGGTTCAAGATGAGAACTATGCAGAGCTAGTGCGATGGGTGGCCTGCAGCACCTATATCACCAAAGTCTTTCCTTACGAGCTCAAAGACGACCCCACTCCAGGGATACCAAAGTGGGGGCTTGTCCGTTCAGACAATTCCCGAAAACCAGCTTTTTACACCTACCAGAATTTCGTACGAAATGCTGGACCTCCCTATGACTGCTCGGGCTTGCAGTATCCCTCCCCATGCGGTGCCCTTCCCGGTGATACCATACATGGGAAACGCATTGCACCCTTCTTCGCACTTTTGGTGGCGCCATTCATTTTCTTGTCCCGCTATAGGACTGGGAAATGTGCTCCACCCTAAGACACCTTTTCGAAAATGTGGATCGTCATAGAGGCCTCTTCCAGCCCGATATTACCACCACCATTCTCTGTAAGGCCCAGTCGCGCACCCTCGACCTGACGCCTTCCTGCCTCTCCCCTGAGCTGGGTGACGATCTCATGGATCTGCGCCAGTCCTGAAGCACCAATAGGGTGGCCTCGCGATTCCAGTCCCCCTGAGGTATTGATCGGAAGTGTTCCTCCCAGTTTTGTCGCCCCGCTTTCAGCGAACACACCCCCCTCGCCCTCTTTGCAAAACCCCATTACCTCACACTGATGAAGCTCTCCATAGGCAGTTGCATCATGAAGCTCTGCAACATCGATATCCTCTGGTCCTACACCGGCTTGTTCGTAAGCAATCTTGCTGAGTCGTGCGCCAATATCCACCCCATCGAAATCCCGATCAGTACCTGAACCAAGGACCGAAGCGCGCACCCGCACCGGCCTGAGATCCGACCGTTTCCGAAGGTAGCGCTCCGAGCACAGTATTGCCGCAGCTGAACCGTCGCCCACAGGGGCACACATTGGTCTTGTCAACGGCCACGCAATCAGTTTGTCAGCGAGCACTTCTTCGACACTCATATCCCGCTGGATCTGTGCCAGGGGATTTAAGCTGCTATGGAAGTGATTCTTGGCAGAAATAACAGCAAGCTGGCGCTGGGTGGAGCCATATTTGCCCATATGCCACCTCGCTCCAGCAGCATAAATGTCCATAAATATGCTCCTGCCACCCCCTGGATCTTGAAATTCCGGTGGTACCTCGGCTAAGGGAATCTCACGCGCCATGGCAAGGATCCGACTGATATGCTCTGCAAAGCCCTCTACGTCCAGGCAGGTAGCATAGGACCTAAAGGAGAACTGCTTGTCCTGATGTGTTATCTTTTCCACGCCGAGAGCCAGTACGACATCGTACATGCCGGCACGAATCGCCGTGTAGGCCAGATGAAAGGCAGTCGATGCACCTGCACAGGCATTTTCAGTGTTCACGATCGGTATGCCTTGTATCCCTAGCGGATACAGCATGACCTGTCCACGGATCGAATGCTGATCGTTATACATGCCCCAGAAGGAGTTGGAAACATAGGCAGCTTGGATCGTCTCTTTACCTATCCCGGCATCCTTCAATACCCTTTCAACTGCTTCGGCAGCAAGGCCCTTCACCGTTGCATCTAGGTATTTGCCAAAGCGCATCATCCCTACGCCAATGACATAGACATCGCTCATATCCATACCCTCCTCTGGTCGCTCCTCGTTGGTAGTGTCGTCAAGTTCATGATGATTCTTGTTTCACTTCCCTTGCCCATCCAACCAATCTACTCACCTTCCATTGCAATCATCGAGATTCTCCCTTGGGCCGCAAGCGCTTCTGGAGACGTTTCTTCCGTCGCAGGATTGCGTATTCATATCCTTCAGCGAGTGCATGGAACGATGCCTGATTGATGTTCTGACTCAACTGGGACACCCTCCAGACCTCGGCTCCGTCGCTCAGCAAAAGTGTCACCTCGACACTGGCCTTTGTCCCACTCCACGACTCATGGATCTTTGCTGCAAAATCGATGAGCCGTACCTCATCGATAAACGGGAACGCGGGTTTGAGGGCCTTCTTGAGTGCATTGGCCAAGGCATCTACCGGGCCCACCCCTGTGGCTGCCTCGTGTATCTCCTTCCCTCCCGCATCAACTACAATCGTGGCCTCTGGCTCAAGGCCACTGTCAATGATGTGATAGCTTCTCATGATCCTGAAGGGAGGTTCGTATCCATCGAGGGCATGGAGGATACTGAGCTCCCTGTTGGCGTTGATCACGTGGAGGGACTCTGCGAGCAACGGTCGCGCCACCGCATCTTCGTGTGCTGTCTTTTTTCTAGGTTTTCTTTTCATATGCCTTCTCGATATAGCGAGTTTTATGAGCAGTACGCTCTAAGCTTCCAGGAGCGACCCATATGATCTGCGGATTGACCTTTATCAACCTCGACATGGTCTCGGATATCTCCTTAGCCAAGATCTCCCGTTCCTGTTCGGATTGGATAGAGTGGCCATATTCGACTTTGAGCTTCAGAGGTGGCGTAACTCGTGGAGGTGGTTCTTCGAGCACAATCCTGAACTCCCCGGTAACCCGGGGCACAAAACCAGTAATGACATTATCAATGGCTGCGGGATAGACCATAACGCCTTTAACCTTGAGCATGTCGTCGGTCCGGCCGATCATCTTGATCCTCATTCCTGACAAGCCGCATGGGCAAGGCTCAGTAAAGACCTGTATGACATCACCGGGCGTATGCCTGACTACTGTCATACTCTCACCCTTGAGTGGCGTCATGACAAGAAGGCCGGTCGCACCATCTTCAAGGGGAATCGCCTCCATGGTCTCTGGATTAACAATCTCGAGCAGTGCACTATCTTCGGTAATAAAGTGCATGCCGTAGTAGGTATCTGTATTGCAGGAAACAAAAGCAAACGGCCCCAATCCCATGCCGTCGTACAAACGGGCGTTCCAAGCGGCTTCGAGTTTCTTTTTTACTTCAGGGATGCCTGCTCCAGGCTCTCCACCACAGATGAGTCGCCGAACCTTTAGAGAAGAGGCATCTTGCCCTATTACTTCATAGCATCGCTCCGAGACGTATTCGGCAAACGAAGGTGTAATGAACATTCCGTCAATCTGTGGATAGACCAATCCGAGCATCCGCAGAAAGTTCAGCAGACGATCAGAGCCTGCCTCAGCTCCCAGCGGAATACACGTCACGCCCCACTGGGTCATGGCAATCACCACAGGAACACCGGCACCAAACATGGACAGTCCCATTGCATGCACGATCAGGTTGCCCGGCCGTATCCCCATCCTCCAGCACGCCCTGGCAAGACTCTCTGTGTTGAGTTCGAGTTCACGCTTTGTAAAGGGATACGGGGTCGGCTCTCCTGTTGTTCCTGACGTAGAACAGATCAATACGATCTCCTCAGGAGGCACACAGAAGAACTCTCTTGCAATGCTCATAAGACCTTCGCCGAGCCGATCGATATATTCGGTCATAAGAAGATTCCTCAGTTGATCCTTTGTATAGACCGGAAAGGCTCGCTGAAAGTCCTCGAGCGTCCTTATAGTTCGGAGGTTGACCTTTTCCCTGTCCCATATCCTCTTCCACAGGCCTGAGCGCGTATACATAAACCGAAGCATCTTGCGAAGGTTTCTAAGCTGCAGCTCGCGCATAGCCGGCGTGTTGAGCTTTGTCTCGATCTGCATATTCCAATACGGTCTGTCCTGAGAACGGTTCATTAGAGCTGCTCCTCGTCTCTGTATGAGTGAACGTTGTATGTATCGTTGGTATGATACTCATAGGATTACGTTGATGGATACCTTGTTTGTCGATGCCCTGTCAAGGCAAAGCAACTTAACGGGAAGAGACAAAATCGTGGGGCGTCCATATAGTGTTTTGACTATGATCACTTCCTCATGAGAGGAAGCATCACTGTCCGGTGTACTCCAATGGCTGAGCTAAGCTGTATCATAGACAGAGTGCTTCACAAGGAGTGACGAGGTTTCGTGAGAACACCAAGCATCTATCCGATGCACATACACGGCCGGTACGTGAATCCCAATCCGCTTTTCATAAAGAGAAGCCTTTGGGCAGTAGCAAAGTGGCTCCTATGGGATGGCCCCAAAAGGGGGAACATTCCTCTCTCTAGCCTTTTCCCTAGAAGGACCCAATGTCAACAAAGGCTTGAGCACGTCCATGAGATTCATGGTGCCTCACGCCTCGATGAGAATTCTTCAGACACTATCACCTGGATAGGACACTCGAGTTTTCTTATACGCCTTGACGGGGTCAGCATTCTTACTGATCCAGTGTGGAGCACACGGATCTTTGGCGGATTGGGTCCTCGAAGGCTCGTGGATCCTGGAATTCCCTTGTGTCAGCTCCCAAAGATTGATCTTGTCTGTATTTCTCACAACCATTATGACCACCTCGATCTTCCCACACTGCGCAGCCTCCGGAACGGCCAGACCTACTTGGTTCCACTGGGTATCGAGCGCATACTCCTTCGCAGCGGCATTACGTCTATCCGGACTATGTCATGGTGGGATCATATAGCGTTTTGTGGACTCCGGATCCATAGTGTTCCTGCCCAACATTTCTCTGTACGAGGGCTTTTGGATCGAGACAAGACGCTCTGGTCAGGATGGCTTTTCCAAGGGATGCGACACTGTATTTACTTTGCAGGCGATACAGGGTTTTGGTCTCAACAGTTCAAGGAAATCAGGGCGTGCTTAGGTCCTATCAATGTGGCCATACTTCCTATTGGCGCATATGAACCGAGCTGGCTCATGCAGCCAGTTCATTTGAGCCCTAAAGAAGCAGTGGAGGCGTTTCACCTACTCGAAGCAGATACGCTTATCCCGTGTCACTGGGGAACATTCAGGCTCTCTGAGGAAGATCCAGAAGAGCCACTGAGAGAGCTGCTCAGAATTGCCGAGCTCAGAAGGATGCCATCCAGGGCACTGGCTGTACTCAGACATGGAGCGACACTCTGCCTTGACCACAACGCCTGACGCAACACTGTTGACCAGCTTCTGTCAGGCACACACCCTAAGAGTTCCCAAGGCCACTGCAGCCCGACCCCCTGTGGCCTTCGATCCCATGTGGGGGCCACGAAGCAAGTCTTGTGCATACCTCCATGCCGATCCCAAATATCACATCAAGAGGAATATGAGAGCTCACCGTGCGGTCAAAGAGACAGCTCGCTTGAGCCTCGAATTCTTGGTCTGCTCTCCACAGGAGTACCTGGACCGGAATCCGGGGAAGGACCTTGAAGACATAGGAGGCATCAGCCAACTCAGTAGCGGTTCCCTTGCATGTCTGGGACGCTATGTGGAATCCGTTGAGATCGTAACCGAACCGGCGAGCGATAAGGTGTACGGGAATGCTATGTGGGCCCCGAAAAAACATCTCTCCTCCACGGAGATCTTTTTCAGAAACCCACTCGTCTGAAAGATCGATATCTTTGGCACCTACAAGATACGTGAGTACAGCCAGCCTCATCTCCACTGACAAAGACCTATGGTAGCTACCGATACTCACTATTGTTTGTCGATCAGGAGCAACTTCCCACAGATCATCCCACACCTCGACCACGTAACATCGTCGTGCTGCTTCATACGTGCAAAGGGCACGCCGACAGACATCAGATGGGTCACAGCGAGACAGGTCGCTGAAAAACACAGGATCCAGCTTGTGGGTCATAGGAGAACTCGAATGCTATTTCCGGACAAAGGCAGGTGCAGAGGTAGGAGTATTCGATAATTACCTCGATCTCAATTCTTCATGAATGGCGAACATCTTTCCCCGCGCCTCTGATATATAGGCGTCCAGGTTCTTTCTGTGGTTTGCAAAAAGCCCTTCGTCTGAACCATCAAGGACAATAAAGGGCTTTAAGGTGGAGGCCTTTTTGAGGGCATCCAGCACGTCGGGGAAGAGTGATGCAGCGCTTTCCTTGAGTGAAGGGCCGTATTCCCTCTGCACAGCAGTCATAAAATAGTACATGACATGGGCATACCCCTGTGCCTGGTAGAAATAGTCATCTGTCCTCCACCCATGTACCTTGGCTCCGTTGGGCTCATGGCTGCGGTACAGCTTTGCATGGGCGTCTCCCAGCAAATCAGTCCAGGCCTCGAAGAGCTTCATAAGTTCACTGTTGAGGAGATTGAGCGGACGGGAAGTAGGAGGATCGTTTCGCAAACCATCGACGTACTTTTCCAGTGCCTCGATGCCCTTGTGAAAACGATTCTCGGCTGATGGAAACCATAATTTTTCCTCGTCATTTCGAAACATCGTATCAGCTTCGATGAGGCGAGGATCATACACATTGGGGGAAACCTTTGTAAGGTTATCCTTGAGTACCCGCACTGTCTCACGCACTGCGTGGATAATCCCGATCTGGCGATTTGAATTGTTATCAGCCCACAGACCAGGCCCCCACAAGAAAAAATCATTAGGCCGCCAACCGAACCCGTCGTCCAATTCATGCCTCATGACCTCGATCAGTGCCGTAGCCACGATCTCTCCAGGCACAACCACAGCGTCTCTAGGATACATCGCATCAACGTCGATCTTGAGCTTGTTATGGGCCTTTTGACCGAAATGCAGGGCAACGATAGCCACGGTGAACATGGCTATTGCTCCGATACATGCTCCAAGGGCATACTTGGCATTTTTACTCATACCTACTTCCCTTCATTCACGGCTTCTTGAACTGTTGTCCGCCAGTTAGCTTGCTCAAGCTGTTACAGACTAAATAACACTGCCAGCCCTTGTCAACTGCTCGCTGCTCTCTGAGAGGCAAAGCTGTGCACGTAGTAACACCTTAAAGAGGCAGTCGCAACAGCAGAGATCCATACGCATTGTCGAGCAACCGGTTTGTGCATCAAGCTTTCACTGGTTCGAGAGGAGTCAGAAACTTCTTGACATGGTCCTTGTATTTCCTATAGGGTTCTAGTTGTTTTTTTTCAGAGCTAACGGATCCTCGTACACGCAGGGGAGGCGCTCATGCCAAGAAGGATACTATTGACGTTAACGGTTGCAATCGGTGTGTGTATCTTTACGCAAGGGAATGCTCGAGCTGGGGGATGGGGTCCTTATTTTAGCTGGGGTAGGGACGCACCCACGACAGAAATCCCTGATACACTGATAAATGAGCTAAACGCTCGTATCCCAGGGATAAAGGAGTTTGTCAAGCCAATTGATGTCGACACAAGGGTAAATCACCTCACCTTTGGTGTCATGTATGACAGTGCACCTTCAAGGGATAAGCTTCTCAACTATCGATTCACCCTTGGATTCGACCTTGTTACAACTATCTCTCTCGAGAGCGGAAGAATAGACATACCTGGCCTCGGACCTTCAGATGTAACAGGGATAGCTGATCAAGTAGGCGTTGACCTTGACAAGACCGGGTATGGGGTCACGATGGGGCATACGCTTGGCTTTGGGCTCGTGCAGGAAGACTTCATAAAATGGTGGCTGGGACCAGGCATCCGCTTCAATTTCAACTACTACGATTTGGCAAAGTCCTTTGAAGGAGGCAACCTCAGTATCGGCGGAGGTCCTGAGACAGGCATCAACCTCCACATATGGCCTGACATCTCTATCTGTATTAGCGGAGGTATTCATTGGAATGCCTTTGCCTATGGCATGGGATCTAAATCCCAAAACCTGGGCTCTTTTGTCTGGGGAAATGGTCCATTCTATTTTGTTCAGGTAAGTGGTCTCTTTCATACTGGAGACGATATAGATGCCTGGCAGACACGGGCCCCAGCATCAGCGATTCCGACACAGGAAGGCCAGTCACCGGTTCTTACTCCACTTCCTGATGAATGATGGTGCCAGGCATGTACTATGCGTCGAGGGAGCTCGAGCTTGCTACTTGGATTGTTCTCGACAGTAACTTTTTTTTGGCCAGAGCTACTTTAAAACATTTCACGCGATTTGCTAGTATATGTGGTAACGTTAGGATATTAAGGTCTCCTCCTGGCAAGAGGTGAAGGCTACGCGTGATCCCACGTGCCATCCTGACACGTGAAGGTGTTTGTATTGTCGGCTTAAGAAGAAGTCGGCATCTGCCTTTTGACGCTGTATTCCTTGTGCTAACCTTTAGGCCTACTGCCACACCCGCCATCACCATCTCCACGCAATATCCTGAAATATACATCGTCCGACTTGCGAGCTACGGATCGGATCAAACGAATATCACATCAGCCTTACCTGTCGTACCCCCTGCACTGGAACGATCCAATGCCTCTTCAAAGGAACAGTTGCTCGCTGGCAAGCACTTCCCTCAAGTGGTTCACCTGACGGTTTTTCTTTGCTCGTCTACGTTCCAAAGGTGTACCTCGAAATTGTTTTCAGGTATCAGAGAGGCAGACAGGTACAGAACCTCCATCGCTTCTGAGGCTGTATCATTGCTTCTGAGAACCATCGCATCTCAACAGGCTGCCATAGCACAGGAGGCCCCATGAGATTTTCCGAGGTGTTGAACCAGAAACGCTTTTCCTTGGTTGTCCAAATGGATCCGCCAAAAGGGACTGAGATCGTCCCCCTCCTTGATGCAGCACTCTCAGTAAGGGGTCGTATCGAGGCTGTTGCATTTACGGACAATCCGATGGCCATCATGAGAATGCATCCCCTTGCACCCTGTCACCTCCTCTTACGCAAGAACATGGAGGCAATCCTTTATCTCAACACACGAGACCGCAACAGACTGCTGTTTCAATCAGAGCTGCTCGCTGCATGGGCTCTCGATGTCCGGTCGGTCGTCCTTCACGAAGGTGAGGATCTGTCCTATGGGGATCATCCTGTTGCACGGCCATGCAATGACCTCGACGTGGCAAAGATGTGCGAAGCTATTGCCCGCTTTAAAGAAGGCAAAGACCTTTCTGGACTTCCCCTTCAGGGACCCTTGCCCCTTCATGTGGGAGTAAGTGTTCCCCTTTCAGACGACAGAATGGCCAACGAACGAAAGGCAGCCGAGGTAGGAACATGGTCCTCGTATGGCGTTGATTTTCTCGTCCTCGGTCCAACCTTCGATGTGGATACAATCAAGTGTTTTGTGGATGCTGCAGCTACTACGACCCTTAAAGTGCTCGCCTCGGTACTCGTACTCAAATCTGCTGGAATGGCCAAATATCTGAACACAATACCAGGTATGCCCAAAGTGCCAGAAGATACTATCAAAAAGATTGCGTCCGCGCCGCTCAAACAACGGGCATGCCTCGAGATCACAGCAGCATTTTTGAGACATATTCAAGGAGTGTGTCACGGTGCAGTCATTGTACCCCTAGGCTGGGAGGCAAAACTCAGTGAACTCCTCGACATCTACGAGCGATGATGTGTTGAACGTTGCATCGGCAGACTATCCATCTCTCGCACCCCCTTTGCACAGCGACCTGCTCGAAGTCCTGCGCACTGCTCAGATAGAGGTTTCTGCCTGTTATCAATGTGGAAGGTGCTCGGCAGGCTGCCCTGTAGCAGCGTTTTTCGACCTTACACCTATGCAGGTGGTTCGGATGTGCACGTACGATCTTGCAGAGGTCCTGCTTTCTTCCAGAACGATATGGTTATGTGCTTCCTGCGAAACGTGCACCACACGCTGTCCCAACGGGATCGATATCGCTGGTCTTATGGATGTCTTGAGACATCTAGCCCTTGCTCGCAGCAAACAGATTTCCGAGCCCAGGGTGAAGGCCTTTCACAGGGCATTCCTCAAGTCGCTCCGATCACATGGCAGGGTCTTTGAGGTCGGGATGATTGCTCGTTACAAGCTTCTGTCAGGTGACCTATTTTCTGACATGGGTTTGGGTTTGAAGATGTTCACACAGGGCAAACTAAAGCTCTTACCCAAGCGTATCAAAGGGAAGCGTGAAATACGGGAGATCTTCAAACGCCGCCAGCGCCCAAACCAGTACCGGGTCGAGGGGTAACGTCTGTGCACGATGACATGCAGCAGGAAAAGGTAGACTATTCGTACTACCCGGGCTGCTCGCTCTACGGAACCGCACTGGAATATCATACATCAGTCCATTCTGTTGCAGCCCTCCTTAATATCAATCTCATTGAGCTTCCGGATTGGAACTGCTGCGGTGCATCCTCTGCCCACATGACCGATCCTGAGCTTGCACACAGCCTTGCAGCACGAATCATCTCCATAGCAGAACAACAAGGTCGCGACGTACTCGTGCCGTGTGCAGCCTGCTTTCAAAGGCTCAAGGCAGCGCAGAAACGAATCCGCAGGGAAGAAACACAAGCGCACGGAAGGCCTGCCCCTGGCGTCACGTTGTATCATCTCAGCGAGCTCTTTTTGAAGGCCCATATGCTTGCTACGATCCGCAAGGCTGTCAAGCACGACCTCCAAGGACTGACACTTGCCGCTTACTACGGATGCCTCATCACAAGACCCCCTGCCATAACCGACGCAAAAGAGTACGAAGATCCTCAAGGTATGGACTGGTTGATAAAAGTCTTAGGCGGCCGTCCTGTCAAATGGCCATATAAGACCGAGTGTTGTGGCGGCTCCCTGGCAATGCCTCGTCCTGACATCACACGCGCACTCGTGGCACGAATCGTTACAGCTGCTGTCGCGGCAGGTGCCAAAGGCATTGTCACCATGTGCCCCATGTGTCAGGCAAATCTCGATGCACGCCAGGTCGATCTTGCCCGCCAGGAAAAGGGTCACCCCGTGCTTCCAGTACTGTTTGCTACAGAACTCATTGAGATCTGTACCTCTGAACACGCCACGCTCCTGAGCAGGAAGCGTCATTTTATTGATCCAACGAACATATTCTCGTTTATGTCTGTCGATCCTCAACCGGGATAGGAGCACCATGGATACACCAGCTCAGGTCGACTCCTACAAAGCGGATAGCACAAGGACCCACACAGGACCTGTGGGTGCCATAGCTGTACTTGGCGCTGGCATCGCAGGCATGCAGGCGTCTCTCGATTTGGCCAATTCCGGGTTCAAGGTGTATCTCGTCGAACGTTCCAGTGCTATTGGGGGCACCATGGCGGCCTTGGATAAGACCTTTCCAACAAATGACTGCGCCATGTGCATTATGTCACCCAAGCTCGTTGAGGTGGGACGTCATCCTAACATCCAGGTGATCACCAATGCAGACATCACAGGAGTACACGGTTCGCCTGGCAATTTCACCCTGACCATCCGACAACGTCCCCGCTATGTCAATCCCGAGTTGTGTACTGGGTGTGGGTCCTGCGCAGAGCGTTGCCCAGTAGAGGTGCCATCTGAATTTGAACAAGGGCTCGCACGTCGCAAGGCCATTCACAAACGGTACCCGCAGGCGATTCCTAACACCTTTGCTATTACCAAACGAGGAACTGCTCCGTGCCGATCCGCGTGTCCTGCGAATGTAAGCGCTCAAGGATATATAGCGCTGCTGAGGGTGGGGAAATTCGAGGAAGCACTTGCTCTCGTCAGGCAAGACAACCCATTCCCTGGAGTGAGTGGTTTGGCATGTCCTCGACCCTGCGAGCGCGCCTGCACCCGCAGACACATCGACCATGCAGTGCACATTCGAGCATTGAAGCACTTCCTCTTCGAGCATGAAAGAAGGACAAAGGGTGGACCACAGATACCACAACCCCAGTCCGACAGACAAGAAAAGGTTGCAATAGTAGGAGCTGGACCTGCTGGCCTGACTGCTGCCTATTTTCTCCGGGGCAAAGGATATCGGGTCGATGTCTACGAAGCAGCATCCGAGCCTGGTGGGTGTCTTGGACGGCTTTCTTCAAAAGTTGTCCCGCCAGAAATTCGCCAGATGGAAATCGATGCGATAGTGAAACGTGGGATAACAATGCACCTCAACCGCGCTGTATCGAGCGGTGAAGTTCTCTCACGATTCCTCACAGAGTACCACGCAGTGCTCCTTGCTACTGGTGCTCCCCATGGATCTGTGTCCCAACTATCACGGAACCAGCTGGCCGGTGCCGAATCCCCAGAGACAATCTCGTCCTGTTTTCGCGAATACGATCCTGTTACACTTCAGACCGACAAAGGCTCTCTGTTCGTGTGCGGTGAACTCGTCCTCGGTAAGACATCGTTCATTCATGCGATCGGCTCTGGAAAAGAGGCTGCTCTTTCTATCGACCGATTCCTCAATCACCTGAGCCTGAGACAAGGAAGGCAGCAACAGGCGGCCGAAGCACATCCTCCACAGAGCGAGCTCGATAGCCTCGCTCAAAAGCTCCTTTTAGAGCCTTCACCTAGGCCGGCAAAGATCGTATCCCAAGAGGATGCCCACAGCGAAGCACAGGCATGCCTCGAATGCGGGATCTGTTGCGAATGCTACCAATGCGTCGAGGCCTGCAATGCAGGTGCTATTGTTCATGACGACACGGAAAAGACTATAGAAATCGACGCTGGATCTATCATCCTGGCACCGGGCTTTACTCCAGCAGCCGGTACAGTACGGCCTGAATTCGGTTACGGCAAGTATCCCAATGTGGTGACCAGTATTGAGTTCGAGCGGTTGTTGTCTGCCTCGGGCCCAACAAGTGGGCATATCCGCAGGCCCGGTGATGGAAAGGATCCTCGCCGTGTTGCCTGGATCCAATGTGTCGGCTCGCGCGACACGAGCTGCCAACGCGATTATTGCTCCTCGATATGCTGCATGTATGCCACCAAAGAGGCTATTATCGCCCGTGAGCATGATCCGCACATAGAGCCTACCATTTTCTATATCGATCTGCGTGCCTTTGGAAAAGGCTTTGACGACTACGTAGCACGTGCACAACATACGTACGGTGTCAGGTATGTACGTGCAATGGTAAGCAAAGTGTACGAAATGCCGGACTCAGGCAACCTCGAGCTTCGCTACGTTGATGAAGCTGGTAGCTTACATAGCGAAGAGTTCGACATGGTGGTACTTTCAGTGGGCATACAGATCGAGGAGCACACCAAAGAGGTGGCACGACTCCTCGGCGTAGACGTAGACCGCTTTGGTTTCACTCGGACAGACACCTTTGCCCCACTAGCGACCTCGAGGCCAGGCGTGTTTGTATGTGGAGTCTTCAATGGTCCCAAGGATATCCCTGAAACGGTGAGCGAGGCCAGTGGGGCAGCAGCATCGGCTGCTGCTGAACTGTCATCGAGCCGACATACACTTATCAAAGAGGAGACCTTTCCTCCTGAACGCCTCGTCTCCCTGGAAGAGCAACCTCGCATAGGCGTGATTGTGTGCCACTGCGGCATTAACATTGCGGCGACCGTGGATGTCGAAACAGTGGCTGCCTATGCCGCTACCTTACCCGGTGTTGTCTTCGCAGACCACATGCTGTATGCCTGCTCTCAAGACAGTCAGGAACGGTTGCGTCACCTCATACGAGAACATAACCTCAATCGACTTGTTGTAGCCTCTTGTTCGCCACGAACGCACGAGCCACTGTTCCAACAGACCTTGCGGCAAGGCGGCCTGAACAAATACCTGTTCGATATGGCCAACATTAGAGACCAGTGTTCATGGGTCCATCGTTCAGACAAGGACAGGGCCACTGCAAAGGCAATGCGCCTAACCAGGATGGCAGTTGCAAATGTGACGAAAGCTCGTCCACTGCATGAACACGAAATCACCGTACGTTCGGAACTCCTCGTTATTGGTGCTGGATTGGCTGGCATGACCGCTGCCAGAGAGGCAGCTCAGCAAGGGTTCACCGTATTTCTCGTTGAAAAAGAAAACGAGGTGGGCGGCAACCTCCGCCACCTGCGCTTGACCTTGGACGGCCAGGATATGTCTGCCTACCTCAATGAATTAGAAAAAGAGATCGCTCACCACCCACGTATCCACCTCATTACAGGGGCTGTCATTGTCGGCCACACAGGATTTATCGGAAACTATACCACAGAGATTATGACTGCCGGAGGTGCTGTACGGTCGATCCAGCATGGGGCGACCCTGGTCGCCACGGGCGGCAAAGAGGCACGGCCTGCTCTATATGGTCTTGGAACCCGTGCAGACGTTCTCACGCAATCAGAACTGGAGCGAAGGATTGTGGATCATCCAAGCTCACTCGGCTTTTTACGTTCTGTCGTCATGATCCAGTGCGCTGGCTCCAGAGATGAACACAGACCATACTGCTCACGGATTTGCTGCGGTCAGGCAATAAAAAATGCCCTCGCACTTCGTGCACTCAGACCTGATCTCCGTATCGATATTCTCTATAGGGATATCCGTACGTACGGACTCGGCGAACTCATGTACCTGGAGGCACGAAAGAAGGGAATCAATTTCGTTCGGTACGACCCAATGTCAAATCCCCTGGGGGTCTCCTGGGACAAGGAAAAGCTCGAGGTCTCAGTGACGGATCTATCTGTCAAGCGGCGTCTGATCATCCAACCAGACCTGCTTGTACTTTCTGTTGGAATCGACGCCAACGACAACGAGGAACTCGCCACGCTGCTCAAGGTGCCGAGAAACCAGTACGGGTTCTTTATCGAAGCCCATGCAAAACTCCGGCCTGTAGATTTTGCGAGCGACGGTCTTTATCTGGCAGGACTTGCCCACTACCCCAAGAGTATTCCTGAGACAATATCGCAAGCAAAGGCAGCAGTGGCGAGGGCTGCTACTATTTTGTCGAAGCCCTCCCTTCGACTCTCAGGAATGGTCTCTTATGTCAACCCAGAACACTGCGCTGCGTGTCTGACCTGTGTTCGGGCATGTCCGTACGGCGTACCACTCATCAACGAGCACCACACGGCAGAGATAAACCCTGCCCTTTGCCACGGATGCGGCATTTGTGTGGCCGAATGTCCGGCACATACGATTACCCTCTATCACTTTACTCATGAACAGATCATGGCCAAGATAGAGGCACTTGCGTGATCCAACCTGATAAAGGAGCGTGGTTGTGTCAGATTTCGAACCGACTGTTGTGATTTTCGCCTGTAGGCACTGAGCATACAGTGCTGCTGACCTGGCAGGGTCAGCTCGGCTTTCCTATCCTGAGACGACCTCGATTGTGATAGTACCCTGCTCGGGCAGGGTCGAAGAAGGGATGATCCTTAAGGCATTTGAACGAGGTGCTGATGGCGTCATGGTCGTAGGATGCCTGGAAGGAGACTGCCACTATGTATCTGGAAACCTGCGGGCACGTGCGCGAGTCAACAGGGTCGCAGCTTTGCTGGACCAGATAGGGTTCGGTGGCGAACGAGTGGCAATGTTCAATTTGAGCGCAGGTGAAGGAACAACATTTGCCCGATACGCAGCAGAAATGGTCGAAAAATTACGCACCCTTGGTCCCTCGAGGCTCAACCTCGCCCGCGCTGCAAAGAAACCTGAGCAGGCTCAAGAGCCATCATAGGAGATTCCATCCATGATCATAGGTAAGCAAAAGCCCATACCGACACTTCTCGAGATGCTCGCTCCGTACCACAGGATCATCCTCGCAGGATGTCATGGCTGTGTCACCGTGTGCCGGGCAGGAGGCGAGAAGGAGGTCGAAATCGTTGCGTCAACGCTTCGTCTGGCACGAGCCTCGAACCAGCAGCCCATCGAGATCAAGGAAGTAACACTGGAACGGCAATGTGATCCTGAGTATATCGAAGCGATGAGACCTTACGTACAGGACTACCAGGCCATACTCTCGCTTGCGTGTGGTGCTGGGGTTCAGTTCCTGGCAGAGAAATTTCCGCAGGCCATATGCCTTCCTGGACTCGATACCACCTTCATAGGTGTTACTGAACAGCAGGGGGTTTGGTCAGAACGATGCCAGGCATGCGGTGATTGCATACTCCACTTAACCGGTGGTATCTGCCCGGTTTCCCGCTGTTCGAAGAGCCTCTTCAACGGACCTTGTGGCGGCACAACTGCTGACGGACGATGCGAGGTAAGTAGCGATATCCCCTGTGGATGGATGCTGATTATTGAAAAACTCAGGGCCCTCGATATGCTCGATGCCTACAGGAAGATCGTCCCCATGAAGAAATGGAGGACAAGTCGAGACGGAGGCCCCAGGAGAATCGTAAGGGAGGATCTTAAGGGATGAAATCCGCGAGCAACCTCGAGCGAGTCTTGGAGGCCGGCCATTTCGCAGTCACTACCGAATGCGGCCCACCCCGTGGTGCAAATCCCGACGTCATAAGGAAAAAAGGCGGATGGCTCAAAGGATATGTCGATGCAATAAACGTCACTGACAACCAGACCTCAGTGGTCCGTATGTCCTCAATAGCCTCGTGTGTGATCCTCAAGTCCATGGGGTTCGACCCTATCGTCCAGATGGTGACCAGAGATAGAAACCGCATTGCACTCCAAAGCGATATCTTGGGAGCGGCAGCTCTGGGAATGAACAACATCTTATGTCTTTCGGGCGACCATCAGACCTTCGGGGATGATCCTGAAGCAAAAAACGTGTTTGATATTGACTCGATTCATCTCATACAGCTCATCAAGATGATGCGGGACGAGGGCAAATTCCCGTCCGGAAAAGAACTGGACGGGGCACCTCGGCTTTTCATAGGTGCTGCTGAAAATCCTTTTGCAGAGCCATTTGAACTGAGACCCATTAGGCTGTCAAAAAAGGCAGATGCGGGTTTGGATTTTATCCAGACGCAATGCATCTATAATCTCGATAGGTTCGAACGGTTCATGGAGCGCGTCCGAAGCCTCGGTGTCCACACCAGGGTCAAGATTCTTGCAGGGGTGACGCCTCTCAAGTCAGCAGGCATGGCAAAGTTTATGAAAAAGAACGTTGCCGGTATGGATATCCCTGACCATGTGATACAACGCCTTGCAGCTGCGCCAAAAGAAGAGCAGCCGGCCAAAGGGCTCGAGATTTGTATCGAATCAATCCAGAGGCTACGCCAGATCGAGGGAGTCGCCGGTGTCCATATCATGGCGATCGAGTGGGAGCAAAAGGTCCCAGAGATAGTGGAACGAGCAGGACTCCTTCCAAGGCCAGTCGTCCAAGGGGAAACCTAGAGGCAGCACTCCACATCTTCAAAGGACCCTAGCGCACAGCACCTTGGGATTCTCAGCAAAGGGGCAAGTAGTAAGACCTCGGTCTCTGGTTTTTTGAATCTAATCGCCAACGTACTGCACCTCCCGTAACACCGAACGCCACATGAACATGTGCGTATCGCTCTCGATCTCAAAAGAACAGCCCTGGCCATAGATACCATCTGGAAGCTATAACAGCATTGACAGGCCCCAGGCATAACCCTATACTTCCAAGCGGTTTGTGGGGGTACGCATCCAGAGCGAGTTCTTATTTTTTATAAATCATTAAGAGGGAATGGGCATGAAGATACTATTTGAGTGCGAATGCGGCACCAGCGTACACATGCCAGAGAAATTTGCCCGAGAGGGATGCAGATGCCCTTGCTGCGGCAACGAGATGCTCCCTGCAGAGCCCACCATTGGGGAAGGTCGCATCGAGGTACCAGTAGTCGAAGAACCTCGAGAAAATGCCAGAGACCGCAGCCCACGTAAGACCAAAAAACCTCCTGCTCAACCACCTCATTTACAATACCGCACAACACATCCTTCACGGGTATTCATGCGCGTCATGGGGTTACTCGGAGCCCTCATCTTTGTTGTGGTGGTTGGTATCTGGTTTATTGGCCGGCCCACGATGGACAGAAAACAACAACCTAACGTTTCTGACACACAAAAGGAAAGGATCGCCCTCAAGCCACCATCAGAGGAACAGAGATCGGCCGAAGCATCAGGCCCCAAGGACACCATCGCCGAAGCTACTGGCCGTAGTACCGAGACGGTCCCATCGATACCCCCAGGACAAGGGGAGCCAGCTTCGCCAACCCTTGCAGTTGCACCTCAGACCGATCACACATCTCAACGTTCTTCTCCCCAAAAGGAGTCTTCTTTGGGGCCCGACGTATCTCCATCGAGTTCTCCGATCTCTTCGGAAACGAGCCCAACCCCAGCTTCTCCTGGTACGTCAACACCTGCCTCACCCCCTGGAAAGGGCCAGGTACATTCCTCAGCAACCAAGCAGCCACGCACTCCAGAAGCAAAGGAACCACAGCCCGCACACGCACCACAACCAAAGGGGAAATATACGCTCACCCTTGCTTCCTTCAAGGACAAGGATCGAGCCATTGCATACCGGAACACCCTGAGGAAAAAGAATCTCGATGCATTTGAATGGCCAGTAGCTATCTCTGGGCAAGGCACCTGGTATCGCGTTTCTGTCGGCCGTTTCACGACTCGAACTGCTGCCCAACTTTACGCGCGTACTGTTGAGTCAACACTCGGGACCAAGCCCATTGTGAGTGAGATGCCTTGAGCACGTACGGTACGACGCGTGCGTACTACGGGGTTGACTAGGAAAGGGCGGATTCGATCAGCGTAATCAACCGTTGTGGGGAAATAGGCTTTGGCAGGAAAAGGTTTGCTCCAGCATCCTCTCCTTTCTTTCTATCCTCTTCGCCGGTTAGCGCAGTCAACATGACGACCGGTACTTCTCTGTACCGATCGTGATTCCTTATCCTCTTGCACACTTCGTACCCGTCCATACCGGGCATAACAAGATCCAAGATCACAAGATCAAAGGCTCCTTTTTCAATTGCCTCAAGCGCTTCCTTGCCACCTGAAGCTGTGCCGATCTCATACCCTCTTGACCTCAAGAGCTCTTCCAAGGCAATGAGCACCATTTCATCGTCGTCGACTACAAGGATTTTTCTCGCCATCCCTCAATCCTCATTGGCTCACGAGTGTTGCTCGCGACAATGCCCGCTACAAGATTATCAAAACACTCCTGTGGATACCAACTCGATGGTAGTTCTCAGTCCATGTACTGCCCCAGTCTTGACGACCGGTGTTCTTACCCCTCGCCAGACGGGGTCTCTGCCAAGGGCAAGCTAATCTTAAAGGTGGTATATTCACCTTCCTTGCTTTCGACCTCCATGCTCCCCTTGTGCTGCTCTATGATGCCATATGCAATGGAAAGCCCCAAGCCTGTACCCTTACCCTGCTCCTTGGTGGTGAAAAAGGGTTCAAAGATCTTATCTGCAATTTCCTTTGGAATACCCTTTCCTGTATCACTAATGGAGATAACGACACGGGCAGTTTCTCCGATCTGTTCCACGTGTGTTGCTATCTTAAGGACCTTCTTGCGAGAACTATCTTCCATAGCGTCCCTGGCATTGGCAATCAACTCCATAATCACCTCTTCTAGCTGGTTAGCATCGCCTACAATGAGAGGCGGCGGCACCTGCGGTGTCAGTTCTTTGACGATATCAATGTTCCGGTTCAGCAACTGCTGTCCTGTGATAAGCAAGGCATCTTCGATGATAGTGTTGACGTCAACCAGTCTGAAGTGACCCGCAGACTGCCGTGAAAAGTCCTTGAGATGCTGGACAATTTTTTCAATTCTCCGATTACATTCTTTGATGATGTTGATACGCTTGTAGTTCGGACTTTCTGGATCGAGGTCTTCGGCGATGACATGAAGGATCGTATTCGAGGCCATCAACGGGTTGTTTATCGAGTGTGCAACACCTGCAACGAGATCCCCCAGTGCCCGCATCTTCATTGTTTGCACCAGATGTGCTTGCGTCTTTTGGAGCTCTGCCTCGAGACGTTTCCTTTCGGTGATATCGGTAAAAACCCCGAGCGTACCTATAATCTCACCGCTCTCGCCTAGCAGCAACGATGCAGACGTCAATATTTGGATCTCCCGCGTCCTGCTCTGGAGCGTAAGCTCACGATTCTGGAAGCGACCCTTTAGAGTCAGCTCCTTCATGATTTCTCTTGCCTCTTGAAGTCCGCGCTTGTAGAAACACGAAATATGCTTACCCAGGAGCTCTTCTCTTTTCTCTCCGACCATCTCTTCCATGGCATGGTTGGCAAAGGTGATGTACCCTCTCTTGTCCGTTGTCACAATGCCATCAACAGAGCTTTCGACAACCGTCCTATATTTTCTCTCCGATTCGGCAAGCCTCCGAGAACGCTCTTGAACCGTCATCTCCAAATCCTGGGTATAACGCCTCAGTTGACCTGCCATGGTCCTGAAACTCTCGGCGAGCATGCCAATCTCGTCGTTCCGACGAATGGAGACGGACTGCGTGAGATCGCCTCCTGCGATCCGTTGGGTGACTTTATTGAGCTCGGTGAGCGGGCTCACGAGCACATGCCCCAGCACAAACGTCAAGATCAAGATGAGCGTACACGTAACTGCAAATGCCTCAAGGACAATCGTTTGGGTCTCCTTGACACCCTTGAAAATCTCATGCTCATACGTACCTGCAGCAATAATCCAGTCCCATGGTTGATAGTAACTGTACTTGAGTAGCTTTGGCCTTGGCACGGTATCGCCTAGCTCAACGTTCATCCATGGGTAGCGGGCTTCTCCGACCTGCTCAGGAGCAAGCTGCAGTGCCTGCTCACATATCTCTCGTATGTACGCCCTGCCGTTCGTATCTGTCTCAGTAATGATATTCTCACCTTCCCGGGCAGGGTGCACGATCAAGTTCCCTTTGCTGTCCATTACATACGCGTAGCCGGTCGTTTCGATGCGAACGTTCCGAACCGCATGCTTGACCACCTCTTTGAGCAGGGACTGGTATTCAACGTCATCGGTCCGACCCATGCGCGAGGTCGCGCACAGCTTCACGAGCATCCGGACTATGTTGCTTAGCTGAGACTCTGCCTCTTGCTTAACTTCTTTTGAAAAAAGATGCACCGCCAGAAAGGCCGTACCGCTCAATGGCAGGAAGACGCAAAGGAACGCAAAGGCAAGCTTGGTCCTTATTTTCCAGTCATTAAAACGTAGCATGGTTGTTTGCATGCTCAGGTCATAGCGAGGAGTGGAAACACATGCCGCTTCACATAATCACAAGAAGCCCTGGCACGTCTCCAGGCCGCTTCCTTGACATCACCAGTGGTCACAAAAGGACGATCATAAAGACTTCCCATCTCCATCTCAGGGCCAAACATCATGCCACCAACGATGCCTGCATAACTGTCTTTCGGCTCTATGCCGTTCATATCTGCCCACGCCAATGTCCAACAGCGAGCGGTCCTGTAAATATCGTAACCCCCTCCTCCAAGTGCGAGAAATTTTGGAGACACATGGAGAAGCTTATTGACTGCAAACCGGTAGCCGTTGTTGGTAAGCCGCAGATGTGTAAGAGGATCAGAGATCAGCGTGTCTGCACCAATTTGAGCAATGAGCAGCTCAGGATCGTACGCATGAAGGATCGGCACCACCACTTCCGAAATCACTTCTGTGTAAATCTCGTCATCTGTTCCACTGGCCAATGGAATATTCACAGTGTAACCCAATCCACGTCCTTCACCAATCTCAGTCTCAAACCCGCTCCATGGATATAGCGTCTCTCCACTCTCGTGGATGCTTATTGTGAGCACACGATTGTCGCGATAAAAGGCTGCCTGCACACCATTGCCATGATGAGCGTCGATGTCTACATAGGCGACTCTGCGAAGCCCTTGTTCCAGCGCGGCATGGATGGCCACGCAGATATCGTTTACATAGCAAAACCCTTCGGCAGTTTCTGGTCCTGCATGATGAAATCCACCAAGCAGATTGAATACCCTACAGAAATCCTCTGAGAGAAGCTCCAGGGCTGTGATGGTTGCACCTGTGACACCCTCGCACCATCCATACAATCCTTCCAGAAGGGGGCAATCTTCCGAACCCAGCCCAAAGGAGAGCATGCTCGGGTCAAAGTGTCCTCGTTCAATTGCTTCAAGAGCTGAGACGTACGCCTCGGTGTGAAACAGCAACAACTCTTCTCTGCGAGCCCGACGAGGCCGTACCACCGACATCCACGGCTGTTCTAGCAGATCGTACCGTTCGCACAATTCAATGGTCTTTTTTGCACGTAACGGTTTGAATGGATGGTCTTTACCGTATTCGAACCGGGCAAGCTCTTCCGAAAAAACAAGCGCCGTCTTCACCCTAGCAGCATCTTTCTCGCGTGGAGAGGCACGGTACTTCTTCCTGCCCTTCAAAATATGCAGCAGCAGCTGTGTCCGACTCCCACACCACCACCTTGTGCAATCGGATCGGTGAATCAGCCATCTCCTGCTTGAGTTGTTGGTAGATGTATCGGGCGAGGTTCTCTGCAGATGGGTTTTTTTCTGAAAAGGCAGAAACAGTTGTCAAGTCCGTATGGTCGAGATCCTTGAGTACACGCGCGGTCACCATTTTGAGCTCGGAAAAATCCTTAGCCAACCCTACGTCGTCCACCTGTGCTGCCCAGACCCTTACCTCAACCTTCCAATTGTGTCCGTGCAGCCGCTCACACTTGCCTTTGTATCCTTTGAGGCGATGCGCTGCCGAAAATTCTTGTATGGTAATGAGCTCGTACATAGTGAATAATGGTGCTCAACTGACAAAAAGATCCTAGTGTGTCAGGCACAGCTCAACCCGCTACTGCCTTTCGAAGATCTCCTCGAGCAGACGTTTCCGCACATTCATCAAACGAGTAGTGAACCTTTTGATAGTCTTTTCTGAATTCAACAACTGCATCTCCTACAAACATACCGTCCTGAAGACATTGCTTGAAAAAGAGGGCTATCTGCTTCATCTCGGCCTCTTTCATCCCCATACGCGTCATCTCCTGCACACCGATGCGAATTCCGGCAGGGTTGTTGACATTTTCCAAGGGCTCGAACGGCAGAAGGTTCATGTTCAAAATGATGTTGTTATCTTTCAGCATCCTAGCCACTTCATCACCACGGCCAAATCTTGTCACATCTACAACCACCTGATGGCTTTCTGTATAGTCGAATTGGCGAGCCTGCACCTCAAACCCGAATTCATCGAGGCAACGAGCCAGTGTTTTTGCATTCCGTATTGTCTGCTCGGCATATGCCTGACCAAAATCGAGCATCTCGTAAGTCGTAATGGCAAGAGGAACGAGCGTATCCAGGTGGTGATTCGATGACGAGCCAGGGAATGCCCCTTTATCAATCTTTTTCCATTCCTGTTCCTTCATGTTGCTCATCACAATACCACGTTGACTTCCGAAGAACGTCTTATGAGTACTGCCTGTTACGATATCAGCTCCCTCGGCCAGCGGGTCCTGGAAATGCTTTCCTGCAATCAGTCCCAGGACATGGGCACCGTCATAAATAATGGTGATCTTGCGTTTGGCACATTCTTCTGCCAAATCAGCAACTGGCTCGGGAAACAAGAAGAGACTTTTCCCCAAGATGATCACTTTTGGGTGTACGGTTCTAATAAGTTCGATGGTCTTGTCAACGTCAATGTGATAGCCGTCCTCTGTAAGGGGAAAGTCAATGATATTACGCGTATACTTCCCAACTGAGCCTGCCTTGTGATGGCTTATGTGACCTCCTCCTGAGGTAGAGTTCACCATGACGATATCACCAGGACTGATAAACTGACTGAAGACTGCATCGTTTGCAACAGTACCGCTTATGGGCCTAACATCGACCTGCCGGCAGTTGAAAAGTGTTTTAAGGTGTTTTTTGACCCTGGTCTCGATCTCATCGATCTTATCGGTCCCCTGATAATAGCGCTCTCCTGGATGACCTTCAGCATAGCGATGTGCAAAATCAGAACCCATTACGCTCCGGGCCCGCATACTCAGCACATTTTCACTTGCAATAAGATTAATGGTTTTACTTCGCCACTCGTTTTGCTCCCTTACAATCTCTTCGACCCAGCAGACATTTTTTTCGTAGTACATCTAGCCAGTTCCTCCCGAAGCACGTTAGCTATGTAATGACAAAATGATACTGAGATTAGGTTCTCATTGCAATGCAGTATGGAACAGGCATGTTTCCTCTCCTAGAATGTGCTGGCACAGCTATGCATCCCGTTCTCCCATCTGTCGGCAGACACCTGCAGGTACCTTGACCTCAGGCGGAAACGAGGATCATACACGCTCCATCTGTGCCGAGCTCCGTTGTCTGACCGAGGGGCGACGGTCACGCACCTAGTCCCCTGCTCTGCTATGGTGCTCTTACTGCTTGACAAGCATCGACACGCGGGTTACCGATAGGTAACGGCACATATTCCTCGATAGGTATAGATCACTGACATGGACAAGAAATTTGTTACCAGCAGAAGCAAACGGTTTCTCAAAATAACCGGACTCACGGCGCGCGTTTCTTCAAGCTATACTGCAGAGTGGATCAAAGGGCTGTTCACGAGCACCGAGAAGTCCTTGCGTTCACGGGCTGAGACTCATGTCCGCAACGCCGAGCGTGTTGTCAAGACACTTGGCGAACTCAAGGGTGCCGTAATGAAGGTCGGCCAGTATATCTCGATTCAGGCAGACCTCTTGCCAAAGGAATTTGCAGAGGTCCTGGCTTCCTTGCAGAAGGCTGCTCCTGCGGTCGACTATACGATCATAGCTGCACAGATCGAATCTGAACTGGGCGCACCGCCTGAAGAACTCTTTGCCTCCTTTGACCGGAATGCCTATGCCTCGGCATCGATAGGCCAGGTTCATAGAGCAACCCTCAAGGATGGCACGAGCGTCGTGGTCAAGGTACAGTATCCGGGCGTAGATAAGAATGTGGAAGGAGACCTCAAGAATCTCAAAACACTACTGGCCTCAGGTGGATTTCTCGGGTATCGCAGGAGGGATCTCGACGAGATATTCGAGGAAATTAGAGATCGACTCTACGAAGAACTCGATTACCTAAGAGAGGCTTCACATATCGAACGCTTTCGAGCTCTCTTTCAAAATGACGATCGTATACTCATTCCAAGGGTTCACAGGACGTATTGTTCACGCCGAGTCCTTACGATGGACTACGTGCCCGGTGATTCTCTCGAAGATATCCTGTCGTCCTCTTATACCCAGGAGGACCGCGATACATTCGGACAACTGATCTTCGATATCTATGCCCGTCAGTTGTTCGAGCTCGGTGTCCTTCACGCCGATCCCCACCCTGGCAATTTTGCCTTCAGGAAAGACGGCCGCATGATTCTTTACGACTTCGGCTGTGTCAAAGAGATCCCACAAACTATACAAGAAGCGTACAAAGAGGCAACCGTGTGTGCCCTCAACGGTGACTACGAAGGAGTTGACAGGGCACTTCTCAAACTTGGCAGTAGGGATCCTGAGAAACAGTCACCCGGTGTTGATTTTTATCGACAGTATGCAGAGATACTGACACGCCCGTTTCGATCAGATGAACCTTACGATTTTGGGACGACCACTATACATGAGCAGCTTCTTGAACTTGCACCGCTCGGGCTATCCAAGATGCTGCATTTCAAGCCCCCCAAGGAGACTGTGTTTATCAGCAGGATGATTGGCGGCCATTACGGCAACCTAAAGAGACTGAGGGCACGAGGCCGGTGGGGAGCACTTCTTGCCCCGTATCTTTTAAGGTAAACCCCTCGGTTTTTACCTCCCGCGTGGCCTCTCAACCAGGCATGCTCATCACTCTGTCAGACTGACTGACAGATGTATAACTGGATCATAGTAGATGTAGAAGCGGCCCGCGATGATATAGGTTCCCGCACTGACTGGTCGGCCCCGGTCGTCGGTCTGATCCCAGACTGCGCTGTACGCATATATAACCTCTGGGGATGCGAGTTGCCCCTTCTCTATGGCAAACAAGGGGAGATCTCCGCACCCCTCAAATCGGAGTTTCTTTATGATCTCGCCTGTGCGGTCGAGCACTACGAGGTCGAGGCACGGGTCCAGAACGCCCCAAGGATGCGGCTGTTTCTCCTCGATCACATACCTAATGGTAACGTCATGCCCTGGATCGTAGTACGCGCAATCAGTTTCAAGGAACACTCGGTTATATTCATCTTCCCAGGAAGCCCTGTTAGGGTTCGCCGGCTCACAATACTCCATCTCTACCTCGTCCCAGATCTCAATGCTGAGTTCGTTACTAGTAACTCCTTGATATTCAGCCATGATAGAAACCTCGCCAGGAGCAAGGCCGGTGATCACTCCTTCACTATCGATGGCTACCTTTCCAGGATCTGAGATTATCCATCGAACCTCTTTGGTGATGTCACTCTCCATTGGTGGGTCATACCAAGCGTATGCGGTCACGTGGTCAATGCCTCCTACCCGTAAGACCTGATGGGGAGATTCTTTCGTGATCCACACACCCATGAGTATAGCTTGAGCAAGGACCTCAACCGGCACCTCGTTACTTATCAGTTCTCGATACGTTGCACGTATCTCTGTGATACCTTCAGAACGTGCACTGACAAGCCCTGATGAATCCACATCTGCAACGTCAGGTTCGCTCGAAAGCCACGTCACTTCTCTGGTTAGCTCAATCCATTCGCCTGTCTCTAGGATCCCGTGCGCATAAAATTGTGCAGTACTTCCGACAAGGAGTCTCAAGGGGACAGTACAGTCGATGCAATCAGGTACTGTAATCCCAATTGCATTCTCAGACGATCTCATCATCACCCTATATGGATACGATGGAGATATTACCAAGGCCACAATCCGGGGATCTTCAACAATAGCGATGCCATATGGCTCCGAACACTCCTCATTCAGGCACGCTCGAATCTCCACAGTGCCTGGTCGATAAGGCTTAAACACACCCTCAGAAGATATGGAACCTTGCGATGGATCACTGATAACCCATCTCACAGACTCGGTGACAATGCCTTCAACCACCCCATGCTGTCGTGAAAATACCACCAGAGAAATCTCTTGGCCAACAGCCACGGTAGAAGAACAATAAGGTGAGTCTGTAGCTAGTCGAGGCAAAGGACTTGAACTACGTTCAGCAGATGCCGTAACCTCTGGATACATCGCCAAAATTCTATAACAATCTGCCCGCTCCACCCGTAAGGAAGATGGCTCAGCGGACTGCGCAGGGCCTTTGTCCGAGTTGCACGCCGCTGTTACAATGAGGATAAAAAGCATCAAATACACCGATATTCTCCCGATTGGCCTCATAGCTATACCTCCTGTCACGTTAGGTATACAGGATTCCTTCTGTGTCAATGTAACCATGGAAAATGCTATCACTAACTATTGGTAATTAAAAGGAAATTATGATGCCGAGAGGAAAAATTCGTATACTAGTCGAATACAACAAGTTACCCATCAGGTAGTTTTCTAAAGGGGCTATCACCCTGAAACTCGCTCAGCGAGGGTGTGTTATTGCTGAGATTCCGAAAAGACTAGCTGACACTGACCCGTAGGGATCATCTCCTGGAGATTTCCAATTGTGCCATCATCACTCACTTCAAGGACGCTCATATACTCATCATCACAGCGGAGCTCGCTCAACAGCCGCACGCAGGCCTCAAGCTCATCGAAATCGGTCAAAAGAGTCTTCAGTTGCACTTCAGCTATCACATCGATGTAAGTCGGGAACTGTCCTGGATCTGCACCAAATCGTTCCCCGAGTGTTGGACTACTCGCTGCCTGAAGCCGACAGGATGCCTCATCAATTCCAGGAAGACACGAAGCCACCTTCTTGCAGATGATATCCAAGAGCGCCACTGCAGGATTCTGTAATCCAATTCCTGGAGACATAGGACCTTCCTGATGGGCAGGATTGCCTGTTTCTGTTCCACCACAACCTGTGAAACCTATCGCGCCAAGGAGCATGCCCAAAACTAGTGCGAGGTGCAGCGCAGACCATTTCATATCCCACGCTCCTTCTTTGTACGTTTGGTGAGCGGAAACAACTGAACATTGATCTGGTAAACCGCCTCAGGATCCTCGTCTCTGTCTGCCATTGCGAGAAGCTCTTTACGAAACCGCTGAATGGCTTGTTTTATTTCCTTGAAACCTTTTTCAGACAGAGCAACCGTAACCGAAGAAATGTCCCTTCTTGATGCAGGGAATCTGTCAATTGCCTCTTCACCTTTTCGTATCATTTCACGGTGATACTGTCCCACAGAAGCTGAGGTAACCTCATCACCTGTGGTGATCAAGGAATCTGTTTGGCATAGCCTTCCTGTCGCATCACGCCTGAGGAGGTCAAGGTTGATAAGGAGCTCGATCGCCTTCCTGGCTTGCAGAGGAGCAATCTGAGGACGCAACACCTTGGCAATCCAAGCCGGATCCTCAGAAAAGCCTTTGAGCACAGTCATCTCTCGTATAGGAACGTGATACCACTTGGAATAGTAATCAAATTGGTCCTTTCTCAGCGGCTTTCCTTTTCGGAAGGGCTTGAAGCGCATAAGTTGTTCGGCACAGAAATTCTTTTCGTCAAGTGTCTTGGCCTGATTGAAGTGTACAAGGGTCCTAAAAAACTCAGCCTCATCCTTTTTCAAGCGCAGTGCCTGAACGAACCGCTGGATGCTGTCCTGGGAAAGATTTCTTTTGCCTTCTATGACAAGTTTGAGGAAATTAGGGGAGCGAAACCCTCCCTTAAGAGCAAAATACCTATATGAGAAGCGTCCAGTAAGTTTTTTCTGATACTGGTACACATCCCTCAGGTAGGTCCTGTAGTTATCGTATTCGAAGATAACAGGTTCCTTTACATCCACGCCAGCTTACCCTTTCCGAAGAAACGTAGCGGTAGGCACCACAATTACTAAGCAACCGAGTAAAAACTAGCACACATACCCGATCAATAGAAAGCGAGAAGCATGTCTTTTTGTATTCAAGTTGTATACAAAAAGTTTATGACAAGGCCCCTGTACCATGCCAAGGACATGGCCCGCATCGCATAGGCTGTCCTGATGCAAGATTCTTGGTCCGGCGTGTTCGAACCGCACCCATGCAACTCGAACATTCCAATTCTGTCTCAGTGAACAAGGAACTGGGCAACGATTAAGGAGGCCCTTTGCTAACGGCCTGTCTTTCCGAGTTCTCGAAGGAGAGCCTTTACAAGGTCTTTCCCGGCAAGCGTTGGATTCTTTGCAATAATCCCCATGAACAAGCCAAGTGAAAACTCGGTCTTGAGAAAACTAAGGAATTGCGTCGAACTCAAGCGCTCAAGATACTCAATCGCCTTGTCCCACTGGGCATCACTGAACGAAGCCATCCTTATGTTGAGCTCGTGTGCAATCAGGAAGTTGGCACGATGCCTCTTCTTCCATTCGGTATGGGCCTTGCCAAGAAAGCGACTCGACACGTCGCCTTTTTTCACCGCCAATGCACATATCCTGCCTGCAATCCTTCCCATCTCCATAGCAAACCGAATCCCTTCACCTGCGAGCTGAGAAGCCTGTGACGCTGCATCGCCGATAATGATGAAGCCATCTCCAAAGGGATCAGCAGGAAAAGGCTCATTTGGAATACATCCTCTGTGGACCTCGATCTGACTGGCACCCTTGAAATGTGGAGCAAAGCGTGGATCGTTCTGAAGTATTCTATTGAGACACGCATGAAGATCGGTGCCGCGTCCCTCAGGGATGGTGATCCCGACACCAACCCTCACTCGCCGATCGTCCCAAGGGAATATCCATGCATACCCTGTCGGAGCGACGTTGGATCCCATCAACAGCACAAAGTCGCCCGGAGGCCATAAAGGGGCATACAGATCGTACTCAAGACCCTGACCCCACCTTCTGAATCCTTTGAATAGCTGCAGTGCTCGAGCTAGCACACTGGCACCGCCCGTAGCATCGATTACCACCTGTGCACTTATTGCATGCTCTTTCCCATATGCTGTCTGCACCCTAGCTCCACGCACCATTCCATTATTCAGGATGGGTGCAATCGCCTGCGTTCCTACAGAAATAGTGGCTCCGACCTCGATAGCCTTCCGCGCCAAGTATTGCAGCGTGCCGCGGACGTCCAGTACGCAAATGCCTGCTCCTGTGTTCTTGAACGAAACGTCCCGGGATGGAGAACATACTCTGATAGTCTCAATACGGTGGTAGAGTGTGGCAGGCAGTTCTGCTTGTTCCATACTCCCCACCCACGTGGCACCGCTTGTCCGAACAGGCGAGCCTATCTCGCATTTTTTCTCGACCACATGAACCCGTGTCCCTGCCAGGGCGCACACGCGGGCTGCACTCAAGCCCGCAGGACCGGCACCCAGTATCAACACGTCTGTATTTTCTGGCAATTGCTCGTACTCCATATGTCACCACATGTTGTGAATGGCTGTCGTTGGCACACTAGCATCTTGATCGGACCGCTATTGCAAAAATAACGACCGTATGCTATCAATTCACTATCGTGAGGGCAAATTGTTCTCTCGCTTGATACGTACCCTGCCGGCTTTATGCCGGTATCTTTTTTTGAGGACCTTGCTACGGAGCACATTTTTAAACCCTGCCCCTGAAGCACTGCTGGTACAATGAAGATCCACATTATTGCACCAACCCACTTTGCCCGACCATTCGCTACCGAACTTTACAAAACAAAAAAGCGAAGCCTTGTCCCCCTCACCCTGCCCTATCTGGCCGCTCTCCTACCAAGAGAGGTCGAAGTACAGCTTACTGATGAACAAACACAGGCGCTTGATTTCAATGCCCATTGTGACTGTGTGTTCATTTCTGTCATGATACTTACGTCCCTACGCGCCTATCAGATCGCCGACCAGTATCGCAGCAAAGGCATACCTGTGGTCATGGGTGGCCCTCACGCCTTCTTTTACCATGATGAAATACTCGAACATGCCGACGCAGTTGCAATTGGCGAGGGAGAATCCATCATCCCGACGCTCATACAGGATCTCTCCTGCGGAAGGCTCAGAAACGTATATCGCGCCGACCATCTCCATGACCTTCGCAATCTGCCGTTCCCCAGACACGATCTCCTCGACAGAAGGATCTTTTCCAGGTTCCGAACGGTAGCAGTACAGACCTCGCGCGGATGTCCATATGCGTGCGAGTTCTGTGCCGAACGGTTTTACCTTGGCGAACGGTACCGGATGCGGCCGATTGAGGATGTCATTGAGGAAATCCGTTTTACAGGAAGCAGACAGATCTTTTTCGCAGATAGCACGTTTGCAGGCAAGCGCTCTCGGACCATGGAACTGATGGAAAAACTCATACCACTGAAGCTCCGCTGGTCTAGTCTCTGGAATACGCATAGGGTACTCGACAAGGAGTTCATGACCTTGGCAAAAAGAAGCGGGCTACTTCACGTGAACATGGGAGTGGAAAGCATAAAACAGGAGACCCTTGACGGCATGAATAAAAAGACCACCAGGGCACACGAATTGAGTCAGGTCGTCAAGACACTGAGGGACATGGATATAAGCTTTTCAATCAACATCATTTTTGGCTGGGATACTGATAGAAAGGAAGACTTCGATGCAACCCTCAACTTCATCAACACACATAAAGTGCATGTCGCCTTCTTCAATGTCTTTTCACCGCACAAGGGGACACGTATCTATGAACAGTTTCTTGCTGAGGGTAGATTCAGAGATATAAAGAACATGGGGAGGTGGCCTGGCATTATCGCGGAAATTCACCCCAAGCATTTTACCGCAGAGGAATTGGAGCAAGGGGTGATTCGCTTGTACCGGAAAATGTACTCTTGGTCCTCAATGCTGCGCAGGCTTCCTCTGCCGCTCACCAGATCAGCCATTGCCTCATGGTTCATGAACTTAAGCCAGCGCAAGATGATTGCCTCCGGCACCTCCTTCCGTACCGATTTCGATTCACTCTAATAGCCACGCAGGGCATACCGTACTAATGGCGCGTCACCCTGTCATCCTGCATCATGGAGGGAAGACTGAACGTTCTTTTCCTTGCTTGCCTCCTCCTCTTACTGGTGCGTTAGTATCAGTAGTATCAGTGGGCCATGAGCCTCGAAGGTCTCATGTCCGAGCCTTCCTGGACAGGTGTTCGGCAACACCACGTGCTAAACTACTCATGTTCGGGGTGAGCAGCCGTACAATAAATTTCTCTACTTGGGAGGCAATCGTTTTTTCCAAGAGCTTTGGAACGCCAGGGATTCCTTTGACCATAATAGTCAGATCGCCAGTGATCTCCAGTTTGGTCTTATGGTCGCCCTCGGGCTGGTAGTAGTTCACACCGCTGCATTTGACGTTGTCTTTAAAGAACATTGTCTCGATGGTCCACCTGCATGTCTTGTCTTTGTCATCCCAGGTAGCCCTGTCTAGCCACGTCAGCATCTCGGGCTTGATGACTGCCTGCACAGCCTTAGGTATTTCCCCTGCGGCATACCATCGATTCACAAAGCAGACACGACCATCGGCCAGTTCCTCTCTCGATGCCACCTCTATGCGTCGAACATTCCGCAGATACGGCACCAACTCTGTCAAATGGTCCTTGACGAGGTAATAAACCGTATCAACTGGAAACTCAATGATCTGCGAAGAATAAATTTCCATCAGCCCCCCTCCCTGATCCGGATATAGCCCTTGCGCCCTTTCTTCAGCGCCTCTGCGGGTCGATACCCCTGTTACTGAGGCGTTTCACCTTCGGCAGCTCCTTTTTTCACTATCTCCTCGACGGCGAGCCGCTCATTTCCTGAACGAATGAACTCTTCGATTTCAATCTCCTTCCGGATGGAGGCATCTCGTAGATCACTGAAATCGACTGCTATCCTCCATATCGCGCACAACTGTTCGAGCACAGCGAGACTCGACTTCGGATTATCCATACCGACCGTATAGTAAGGCAGTTCACCGAGCAGACACAATCCTTCGAATCCCATCTGTTTCCCAATACCCAGAATGAGGCCGTTAAGCCCGCTTATATGTCCGTCTGAGAGCAACCGTATGGGCATGTCTTTTAGCTCTGCAGCGATATCGGAATGCGTAACGACCGCCCAGACTTGTGGTGAATCCATATGTGAGATCGAGCATGCCAATGCGGCCGCTGTATATATTCTGCGGGCACCAAACCAGTTGGCGACCTTGAGTACAAGACGGGCCATTGCATATCCTCTCGGAAGAAATGGCTGCGCCTCCCCTATAAAAATCATGAGGTCGCCAAGCTTATCTGGATGTTTCCAATAGTAAAATCGATATTCCGGAAGCTGGACCGGCAATATAACATTGTTCCTTATCCGTACGCCTTCTGCAGAAGCGAACTCTGTCGGTTCGATCCTCCCTAGCGATGCTGCGTCTAGTTTTTCGACTAGGTACTTGGCTGCATTGAGCGCGACATTTCCCATACCTGGCCAGGCAGCGAACAGCACAGGTAATTTCAGCTGTGGTCTGGCCTCAAGCTGAATGCAGCTGTCCAGTCCTGTGGTCTTCCTCATGGTGCGAAGGTTTCCACCAAAGCAGTTTCATAGTTCAGCACGCGTCTCACATACAAAAGCCTTTTCTATCTTTCTACCATCTCTTACGTAATCATACAATAAGCTATCGCGTTGGCGCATGTAGCAGTACGTAGTCGACTGTAAACTTCTTCGCCAATCTTATGGGTATTCCTTCACAAATGCTCTATTACCACTACCTGACTACCCGCCTTCGGCATCGTAATAAGTGGCGTATACATGCCCGGATAACCACTAGTGGTTGATCTTAGATGACTCGAATCGGCGCTTGACAAAAAAGCCTGCGTAGAGGCATCATGTTTAGTTGAGCAATGTTTTAACCGATGGTGCTAATTACTCCCCTCCTGCACGGCAGCTATGGGGAAGTACAATAGATACGAGGTATAGCCTCCCCTTAAAGAGCTATATTTTTTTGGCCATTAAATCTAGCAAATTAATAGACATTTACTGGTTACGCTCCTACCATGCGAGAGGGGCGGAAGGTGGAATCGTTCGTCTATTTGAACGCTTTTGCCGGGCAAGGCCTCCAAAGCAACGGCGCATAGGGACAAACAATGAAACGTATCTATCTTGATCATGCAGCAACTACGCCTGTTGATCCAAGGGTCCTTGCAAAAATGCTACCTTATTTCACCGAGGTCTTTGCAAACCCTTCCAGTGCTCATGCCTTTGGGCAGGAAGCCAAAAAGGCTGTGGAAGATGCAAGGGCCTGTATTGCGGCCGTGATCAACGCTCATCCGGATGAAATCGTCTTTACCAGCGGGGGTTCTGAGAGCAACAATTTCGCCGTCAAAGGCATTGCTCAAAGCCTCTTCAAAAAAGGAAATCACATCATCACTTCTTCTATAGAGCACCATTCGGTCCTCGAGACATGCAAATTCCTCGAACACCACGGTTTTGAAGTCACGTATCTACCGGTAGATTCGTCTGGCATGGTAGACCCATTTGACGTTGAAAAAGCGCTCACGAGCAAGACCATCCTTATCTCGATAATGCACGCGAACAACGAGATCGGAACAATCCAACCTATCGAACAGATAGGAGCCATCGCATTGGGACACGGTATCTGCTTTCACACAGATTCGGTCCAGACGCTCGGTTACCTACGAACTGATGTCCAGAACGTCAAAGCCACACTCATGAGTGCAGCAGCCCACAAATTCTATGGACCAAAAGGAGTTGGCATGCTGTATGTTCGCGAGGGAACTGCATTGAGTCCTCTCATTCATGGAGGTGACCAGGAACGGCATCGTAGAGGTTCAACACTCAACGTTCCAGGGATTATCGGTATGGCGGCAGCCCTTGAACTTGCGAGCACAACGATGAATGAAGAGTGGACACGATTGATTGCATTGAGAGATGAGCTTGTGCAAGGAATAATTAGTACCATACCAGAGAGCCGCCTCAATGGTCATCCTGTACACAGGCTTCCCCATAACGTGCACGTTTCTTTTAGAGGTCTCGAAGGCAGCTCACTACTTATCGATCTCGATGCCAGGGGCATTACGTGCTCTACGGGAGCGGCGTGTACGACGGCCCACGTTGAGCCATCACATGTGTTGACGGCTATCGGTCTTTCTGAAGATCTTGCCCATGGATCTCTGCGCTTCTCACTTGGGAGGTCTACAACCAAGGAAGATATAGATCGAGTCTTGGAGGTACTGCCACCTCTTGTGCATAGGGTACGCTCGCTCGCTCCTTCCTTCTCACGTTCCAAGGTATTCGTTCGGAAGGCTTCTTATGCCCCTACCCCAGGAGATGGCTTGAAGGTCGATAAACAATGAGCAAAAAGGTACTTGTTGCAATGAGCGGCGGCGTGGACTCTTCTGTTGCCGCCTATCTACTCACTCAGGCAGGTTACCAGGTGGTGGGTAGTACTATGTGTATTGGCTACCACAACGACCATGGCGATACCAGTACAACGTGTTGTGACCCCGGATCTATACGAGACGCTCGTCGTGTGTGTACGTTCTTGGGCATTCCTCACTATGTAATGGATGTGTCCCATGAGCTCGCGGAACTGGTAATCGATAACTACCTATCAGAATACCTTCACGGCAGAACACCCAATCCTTGCATCGAGTGTAACCGGCATCTTAAATTCGGCCTGCTGCTCGAACGCGCACGGGCCTTGGGTTTCGACTATCTGGCAACTGGCCATTACGCAATGATCGATTACAGCGGCACGACCCCTTTCCTAAAAAGGCCTAAGGACAAAGTCAAGGATCAGACGTACTTTCTCTACCGTATCAGAAAAGAGGCCCTCGACTCAGTGGTATTTCCTCTCGCAGACCTCACCAAACAGGAGGTCAGGGCTGTAGCGGCCCGCCTTGAACTGCCCGTTGCACGGAGGAAGGAAAGCCAGGATCTTTGCTTCGTACGCCACCGCACATCACACGGATTCTTTTCCCGGTTCGAAGCATACGTACGCCCTGGTGTCATTGTGGACCTCAAAGGAAATGTGCTCGGCCAGCACAGCGGGACAGTGTTCTATACCATCGGGCAGCGCAGGGGACTTGGCATTGCTTCTCGATTTCCACTTTACGTAGTTGCAATTGACGCAGCAAAAGGGGTGATAACAGTGGGTACAAAGGATGCATTGCAGGCAACCGGACTCATTGCTTCACAGCTACACTTGTTGGCTCCTGAGCTACCACAGCGCGCTCATGCCAAGATCAGATATCGAAGCAGTCTGGCTCGGTGTACGATACGTACTCACCATACCCCTGATCGCATCATTGTCACCTTCGATCAACCACAGTCTGCTGTTACGCCAGGCCAGTCAATAGTGCTGTACGATGGTGATCGAGTACTAGGAGGAGGAGTGATTGAACAGGCACTCAATGATGACGTGTCAGCTCCCCGTCAGGAAGGAGATCAACATGTCTAACGAGCAACGAAACTACAGCCGAGAGACGCTTGCAGTCCATGGTGGCCACTATCCTGACCCTTCAACTGGAGCAAGAGCCGTTCCAATTTATCAGACGACCTCGTACCAGTTCAGGGACACAGAGCATGCCGCTAATCTGTTTGCACTCAAGGAATTCGGCAACATCTACACAAGGATCATGAACCCAACCACCGATGTCTTGGAAAAGCGCATCGCCCTCATGGAAGGCGGTGTCGGCGCCCTTGCGGTTGCAAGTGGACAGTCCGCCATAACGCTTGCACTCCTCACAATTGCCCAGGCTGGAGATGAGATTGTCTCCGCTGACAACCTTTATGGAGGGACTTACAACCTTTTTCATTATACGTTTCCACGCCTGGGTATACGGGTCGTCTTCGTTCCTTCGAACGATATCGAGGCCTTCAAGAAAGCGATAACCTCCAAGACGAAGGCCATATACGCAGAATCGATCGGCAATCCGAAACTCGATGTGGCCGATCTCGAGGGGCTCTCGGGCCTCGCACACGAGCACGGCATTCCCTTTGTGCTGGACAATACGGTCACTCCTTATTTGCTCAAACCAATCGAATTTGGCGTTGATATCGTCGTGTATTCAGCCACAAAGTTTATAGGAGGCCATGGGACTACGCTCGGTGGAGTCATTGTCGATGCAGGCACGTGTGACTGGACAAATGGCAAATTCCCTTTGATCTCCTCGCCTGACCCGAGCTATCACGGACTTGACTTTGTCGAGGCACTCAAGCCCATGGGCAACATTGCCTACATCGTCAAGGCGCGGGTGAATCTCTTGCGCGATCTAGGCCCGGCACTTTCGCCTTTCAATGCGTTTCTCTTACTCCAGGGACTTGAAACGATCCACCTCCGGATGGTCCGACATTCTGAGAATGCGTTGGCCGTTGCAAGGTTTCTTGAGCGCCATCCCCGTGTCACCTGGGTGAACTACCCCGGCCTCGAGTCGAGTATTCACTTCAGACGCGTACACACGTATTTACCTCATGGTGCTGGTGCACTCTTGGCATTCGGCATAGAAGGAGGAAGAGAGGCCGGGAAGAAGTTCATCGATTCGCTTAGACTCATTTCGCATCTTGCCAATGTGGGAGATGCAAAGAGCTTGGCCATTCACCCTTCGACAACCACCCATCAGCAGCTGTCACCACAGGAACAAATTGCGACAGGGGTAACTCCTGATTTGATACGTCTTTCTATCGGTATAGAGCATATCGATGATATTGTCGATGATATCGATCAGGCACTTGCCAAGGCAGTAGGCTGACTATCGTGTGGCTTTCATTCCGAGGAACGATCAATGAACCATCCTAATAGCGTAGGCCTGGTGCAGACACACTACATTACCTTTGCTCACCCGCCATCTGAGCTTCGTCTTGCATCAGGGAGAACCCTGGGACCCATTACCCTCGCGTATGAAACCTATGGCTGCTTGAACGATAGGAAGGATAACGCCATACTGGTCGAGCATGCCCTTTCAGCAGATGCTCATGCAGCAGGATTCCACAAAGGATCGAAAGATCCTGGCTGGTGGGAAAACATGATCGGGCCGGGTAAGGCATTTGATACGAACAAGTATTTCGTCATTTGCTCGAATGTCATCGGAGGCTGCAAGGGTAGTACAGGACCATCCTCTATCAACCCTAGAACAGGCAGACCGTACGGCCTTGACTTCCCTATTATAACGATTGCGGATATGGTCGCTGCCCAGAGGCACCTCATTGACCACCTGGGCATTGACAAGCTTCTGTGCGTCGTTGGCGGATCAATGGGAGGTATGCAGACATTGCAATGGGTAACTTCCTATCCAGAGAGAGTACGGGCCGCGATCCCTATTGCCACCACCTTGAAACATTCTCCCCAACAGATTGCATTTAACGAAGTGGTCAGACAATGCATCATGGCGGACCCAGCATGGCGTAACGGCAACTATTATGAACACGGTCAACCGAAAAAAGGTCTTGCTGTCGCCCGTATGATTGGCCACATTACCTTTATGAGTAACGAATCCATGGAGGCCAAGTTTTCACGGAAGCTCAAGAATGGGACCTTCAATTTCGACTTTTCACCAGAATTTGAAGTGGAAGGATACCTGCATTACCGTGGTGACAATTTCGTAAAGCGGTTTGACGCAAACTCGTACCTCTATATCACAAAGGCCATGGATTACTTCGATCTCTCCGGTGGAAACCTCATACGCAGCCGCGAGGCCAGACAGATCAATTTTCTGATCATTTCGTTCAAATCCGACTGGCTTTACCCGTCTTCCCAATCACAGGAAATCGTCCGCCAATTGAAGGCCCATCGGATTGACGCGACCTATTGTGAACTGAACTCAACCTATGGTCACGATGCGTTCTTGTTGGAAGTCGAAGAGCAGACTTCTTTGATAACCTATTTCCTCGAGAGTTTGAACTAGGAGACGCGCCACGAATAACAGTACCACGCTACTACCAACGACACGGCTGGATCACCGAATCATCTACGAAATCGTCGAGCCTAAAACGAGGGTTCTTGATCTTGGCTGCGGCCCAGGCGATCTCCTCTATCTCCTTACCAAATACAAGGGGGTAGAGGGACAGGGCATAGAACTCGATGATTCGGCAATACAAGCGTGCGTAAAAAAGGGGGTCAATGCGCTCCATAGTGACATAGAGACCGGTCTCAAGGAGTATCCGGACAACTCCTTTGACTATGTGATTCTCAATCAAAGCATGCAGCAAGTGCGGCATGTGGATTTCTTGGTCGATGAAGCCCTGAGGGTGGGCCGTATCCTCGTTGTTGGATTTCCAAATTTCGCCCATTGGAGCGCACGTCGCATGTTGTTTCTCAGAGGTAAGGCCCCCATGACGGATTCCCTTCCTTACCGGTGGTTCGACACCCCTAACGTACGCTTCCTGAGCATAAAGGACTTCACCGAATTTTGCCGTCAAAAGCATATCACTGTTCATGCCGCCTACCACCTTGGTAGAAATAGAATCGTCCGGTGGTTCCCAAACTGTTTTGCACTCAATGCAATATATGTACTTTCTCGAACCGCTCAGGACATAGGCCAGAACCCTTGAAGGCCTCACACACATCATATAGGGTAAGGGAGTGCTCCCGCGATACAAATATAGAAGAGGTACCACGATGGCCAAGATCTTTTCAGACAATAGCTTGAGCATAGGGCACACACCGCTCGTAAGGATCAACCGTATTACTGCATCGCTGCCCGGCATAGTGCTGGGTAAAATAGAAGGCCGTAATCCCGCATACTCGGTAAAATGCAGAATTGGTGCTGCCATGGTATGGGCAGCAGAACGACAGGGTATCCTCACACCAGGCAAGAGGGATGTAACGGTCGTTGAGCCAACCAGTGGAAATACAGGGATTGCCCTGGCCTTTGTCTGTGCAGCCCGCCAGTATCCGCTTATTCTGACTATGCCTGAGACCATGTCGCTGGAGCGTCGTCGAATGCTCAAGGCATTCGGGGCTGAGCTGATTTTGACCGATGGAACACAGGGAATGCCGGGCGCCATACGCAAGGCCGAAGAAATCGTCAGTAGCGACCCAGGTCGGTTTTACATGCCGCAACAATTCAAGAATCCTGCAAACCCTGAAATACACTTCTCAACGACTGGGCCTGAAATCTGGGACGATACTGACGGGAAGATCGATATACTGGTTTCAGGCGTTGGTACTGGAGGAACTATCACAGGGGTGAGTAGGTATATCAAGGAAGTAAAAGGCAAACCAATTTGGTCTGTCGCAGTCGAGCCACTACATTCTGCGGTATTGACAGCACTCCGGAACAACGAGGTACCGCGACCAGGTCCGCACAAGATCCAGGGAATAGGCGCAGGATTCAAGCCTGATGTTCTCGATATGAATCTTGTGGATGAAATAGTCACGGTGAGTAACGAGGAATCGATTGAAATGGCCCGACGGCTTCACAGAGAAGAAGGAATCACTTGTGGCATTTCAAGCGGAGCTGCAATGGCAGCAGCGGTCAGGTTAGCCGAGCGGCAAGAGAATAAGGGCAAGTTAATTGTCACGATCTTGCCTGATGCAGGGGAACGATACCTCTCAAGCGTTCTGTTCGAAGGAATCAATGCCTAGCCTCGCCTTCAGGAAGATTCGAAGGTGTTCTCGTTCTATCGCTACGTTTTATGACCGTGCAGCAAGGTGCGCTCGATCTTCGACCAGGTATCCTTAAGAGGCACTATTCTGTTGAACACGAGCGCATCTGGTCGCGAGTCGATATCTACGCAGAAATACCCTACCCGCTCGAACTGGTAGCGAGTACCCGGCATGGCTCCAGCCAGGCTGGGTTCTACCCTACACGTGTCGACGGTCTCAAGTGATAACGGGTTAATAAACGTCCTAAAATCAGCAGCCTTGTCCTCAAGGGGATTTTCTTTTACAAACAGTCTGTCGTACAATCGCACCTGTGCTGGGAGAGAATGACTGGCTGATACCCAGTGAGATGTCCCCCGAACCTTGCGGCCATCCGGTGAATTCCCACCCCGTGAGGCCGGATCCCATGTACAATGAATCTCGACTATATTTCCTGATTCGTCCTTTACTACATCTGTACACCGAATAAGACACGCATACCGCAATCGGATTTCTGCTCCTGGTGAGAGACGGTACCATTTGGGTGGAGGCTGCTCCCTAAAATCGTCCCTTTCGATATACAGGACCTTCGTAAACGGGACCTTTCTTGTCCCCATGACCTCAGGTCGTTCGGGATAGTAGGGGGCTTCAAATTCCTCGATTTCACCTTCAGGGAAGTTATCAATTACAACCCGCAACGGTCGCAGCACTGCCATGACCCGTGGTGCCTTGTTTTCCAGATCCTCGCGAACGCAATGTTCAAGCAGCGCGCTATCTACCAGACTATCCCTTTTGGCCACACCGATGCGCTCGCAAAACTTCCTTATAGCTTCAGGGGTATACCCTCGGCGCCGCATACCAGCAATCGTTGGCATACGCGGATCATCCCAGCCGCTGACATATCCTTCTTTGACGAGCAGCGCTAGCAGTCGCTTGCTCATCACCGTATGACTTAGATTGAGACGTGCAAACTCGATCTGACGGGGCCGGTTTGGCAGATCGAGCTGTTCGATACACCACTCGTAGAGCGGTCGATGATCCTCGAATTCAAGTGTACAGATTGAGTGGGTGATCCCTTCAATAGCATCCGAAAGTGGATGGGCGTAATCGTACATAGGGTAGATACACCATTTGCTGCCCGTCCTGTGGTGAGGTGCTTTTATAATACGGTATAGTATCGGATCCCTCATATTCATATTGGGAGACTTCATGTCGATCTTTGCACGAAGTACGTGCGTCCCTTCATCGAATTCACCAGCCCTCATTCGACGAAACAGATCAAGGTTTTCTTCAACCGTGCGCGATCGATAAGGACTTTCGGTACCAGGGGTATAGAAATCTCCCCGATATGCGCTTATTTCCTTCTCGGAAAGGCTGCACACGTACGCCTTTCCTGCCTTGATGAGCTGTTCCGCGTATTCGTAGAGTTGGTCAAAGTAATCAGAGGCAAAATACAATCGTTCGCCCCAATCAAATCCTAGCCACCGGACGTCTGAAATGATAGAATCCACATACTCCACATCTTCGGTGCTCGGGTTCGTATCATCGAATCGCAGATTACAGGTGCCACCATACTCGGCAGCCAGACCAAAATTAAGACAAATTGATTTCGCGTGGCCGATATGGAGGTAGCCATTAGGCTCTGGTGGAAAGCGGGTCGCAATCTTTCCCTTGACCCTTTGGGATTTGATATCCTCGTCGATGATATCCTTTATGAAATTGGATTGATCACTTGTCGATGACCGAGCATCTTGCTTTGAGGCGAGGCCAGAGATATTGCTTCCTTCAGAGCGGAGGGATTCCTTAGCCATTGCCATCCTTAATGGAACGTTGTCACAACAGGTGGTGAGCTGCCGTCAGTTGGTGTAGTATAGAAAAAAGCTGTGTGGGAATCAAACGTGAGCACCCGTTTGTTGACTCATTTTTCCAAATTGGTATAGTTAAAGGTTCTTGGCACCGATATCTCACGCACCGTAAGAAGAGAGACGAACACGATGGTTTCGAGCACACAACAAACAAAACGAATACGAGCTAGGAAGCGGGCAAAAGCAGGAAAGAAGCGCAAACGCTTATTGCGGAAGTACGGCTCGACGCCGAGCCTCGATGAGATCCTGAAGACGTAACCTAAAGCCAACGCTGTAGTTCGTGGTCACGTCTAGCACGTGTGGGTGAGATGTTGATACGGAGATCTTTATGTACGAGGCTGGAGACCTCAAGAAGGGCTTGAAGATCGATATCGATGGCGAACCATACCTCATAGTTGATTTTGAATTTGTCAAGCCCGGTAAAGGACAGGCCCTCTACAAGTGCCGACTCAAGAACCTTATCTCAGGTGTCCAATTCGACAGGACGTATCGGTCTGGTGACCGATTCACCCCTGCAGATCTGTCTGAACAAGACATGGAATTTCTCTACAAGGAATCAGGCACCTACTGGTTTATGAACACCAGAACCTACGAACAGATCCACATGAACGAAGACCAAGTAGGCTCTGCCAAGGACTTTCTCAAAGAGAATATGATGGTAACGATGCTTTTTTATAAAGACCGACCTATCGGCATCACACTCCCTATCTTTGTGGATCTCAAGGTCATCAAGGCCGATCCCGGTGTCAAAGGCGACACTGCCACCGGAGCAACCAAACCAGTAACCTTAGAGACAGGGTACGTAGTACAGGTCCCTTTGTTCATAGAAGAAGGCGAAGTACTTCGCCTGGATACGAGAACGGGCCAATATGTTTCCAGGGTCAAGTAGTCTTGGTTACTCTTTTCTCCATCCATGACATCCTCAGATTCACTTGCAGCGAAACGCACCCGTCTTGAGGTTCGAGCTCGGATCGAGCAATCAGTCCGGTCCTTTTTTGAGAGTCGTGGGTTCCTTGAGGTCTACACGCCGATTCGAACTCCGTCTGTCATTCCAGAGGAACATATCGATGCATTTCAATCCGAGGGGTGGTATCTGTCGACATCACCAGAGCTCTATATGAAACGACTTCTCTGCGCTGGATACGAACGAATCTACCAGATAGCCCCTTGCTTCCGAAAGGGCGAGCAAGGTACCTACCATCTCCCTGAATTCACGATGCTTGAATGGTACCGGTCGGAAGCTGACTATAGGGACCTTGAAACGGATTGCGAGGAGTTAATCTGCTTCGTCGCTACGAAGCTTGAGCAGTTCCCTCATATATACCATAGAGACAGTGTCATTAAGCTTAGCGGGCCATGGAAACGAGTTTCCCTGCGAGAGGCGTTTATGCACTATGCGGGTTGGGATCCCGTTGGCTGTGCTGACACTGGAGCGTTTGAGCTGGACCTTGTCGAAAAAGTAATCCCCAATCTTGATCCATCTCTACCAGTATTTCTCGAGGATTTTCCCGCAGCATGTGCGTCCCTAGCAGCGTGCAGGTCCGACGATGTCAGGATTGCGGAGCGGGTCGAGCTTTTTGTGGCAGGGCTGGAATTGGCCAATGGTTTTTCTGAACTACGGGACCCTCAAGAGCAGCGTATACGCTTCGAACGGGTGAACGCTTATCGAGCTTCGACCGGTAAGCAACCCTATCCGCTGCCTGAAGCGTTTCTTTCCGAGCTTGCCCATTTACCACAGGCAGCTGGAATGGCTCTAGGACTGGATAGACTCGTCATGCTCTTCACTGATGCCGCCAGCATCGAGGACGTCGTGGCGTTTCCCTGTTGTCTACGGTAGGGCGACTACGAGCTCGATGCTTCTTGTTGTGAGCTCGAGTCGGATTTCGAAACATGGCTACTTTCTTTGCCTCCAGGAGCTTCCTTTTTGTCTTTGTCTCCTGAGCCATTGTTTCCAGATCGTCTTGCGTAGTCAGTAACGTACCAGCCACTTCCTTTGAGATGGAAGGATGTAGATGAAATAAGCTTTTTCAAAGGTCCATGGCACACAGAGCACACCTCCAGCGGACTTTCGGTTATCCTCTGCATGACTTCAAACGACTGGTTACAATTTAGACATCGGTACTCATAAATAGGCATGTTCTCGACCCCTCCATCACAACCAGGCACGATCTCTAGTTGGATGCAGCCCACGAGGTTTCAGCATGAGTGTGTGTAATAAATAATCATTGATTTCCGAAGGTCAATATACTCCTCCGGGACACCAGTACGCCCTGTCTGTCAGGCCAGTGCCAGCAATTAAAAATACTATTATAGGACATACTAAGTACCCTGTAAACCACAAGTAAGAGCAACAGCCGATGTGTCCCCGTTGTTGATTTCGCACAAGAAACCTATATAATTTCTTGACGTGTTTGGGAAAAAATGAATACCAAACTGACAGTGCATAACAAAGCCCCAGTTACCACAAACGGCAAGAGATTTCTTTTTTGTGTGGCCTGCGGTGAGCAATTGACGCACACTTCACCCCTTGTCGACTCCAGCTATAACGAACCGGAGCCATTTTCCCTTGGGAAAAAGTCCATCCAGTAGTCAAGAAAGGCTCAGCCAGATTCTGGCCGCAGCAGAAAAGCCTGTCGTAGTCCTTGCTCACCAGGATGATGAATTTGGATGTACCGGTCTGCTCCAACGGTTATCGGACAGGGTTACCGTGGTCTTTATGACCAATGGCGATGGCCTTGCGCCTTCTGTGGGGCAGGACCCGGCAGCGTATGCAGCGTTACGCAAGAAGGAGGCACTTTCCTCACTTCGCATCGCGGGTATCAGCTCAGAAGCAGTTAGATTCCTCGGGCATTCTGAGATCGAAATCTACCGTCACCTGGCGTTTCTTCGCCAGAACCCGACGCGCTTGACTGAAGTGGTTGGTTTCTTCAAGCCTATTTATGAATCTATTGCGTCGATTCTTCGGGAGGTCAGGACTGATGCCGTTTTTACTGTAGCCTTTCAAGGCGGACACCCGGAGCACGACCTCGTCCATTTTTTTACCGCTACAGCCCTACGAGTAGACGCTGGAAAGACCGGAGGAGCAATGCCTCCTTTCTACCACTTTCCTGAGTATGAACTCACTATCCTTATACCAATGCGTTTCAGGCCTTGGTACCGAGGAGAGAAACTTTGGATCCATCTCACTGAGGAAGAACTTGAACGAAAGAGGGCGATGGTTGACTGCTATCCATCTCAAAAGGATCTCATTCGCACGTTCGAGCGTGTTGTGTCAATGCTTACCCTACCGAAGCGCCTTTTACTAAGGTCAGATCCGCTGCAAACCTTTTTCGCAAAGGAGCAGCTATCGCCTGTGCATCTTTCCAGCTTTGACTATCAACGTCCTCCTTACCGGATTGACTTCTTTAATTACATGTTCGAAGACTTCCAAGGCATCCCCATTACGTTTCGGCAGTGCATTCGGCCACTTGTAGCAGCGTTCGAGAGGACGGAAACGGTACAGTAACTGAAGAACTTGGTAAGCTCGTCATTGTGAGGCTACTACCGACGCTTTTTATTTCGATGCCCTTTGCTGCTGCACAAAACAATACACACTGAGGATGTATGTCAGACTATCTCTCTTGCGCGTGTGCATCATGACGCCTCTCGAAATGCTCGTACTTTCCCTGGCATTAGGCTTGGATGCCTTTTCTGTAGCGATTGGAGCCGGCATCATAGTATCAGGCTTCAGGCGACGAATCAGACTTGCATGGCATTTCGGCGTCTTTCAGTTCGGTATGCCCCTGGTTGGATGGCAGATGGCCAGGTTTTTTTCTCCCAAGGTTGGAGCCTCGAGCAAGTGGCTCGGCGCATTTTTGCTCATTGCCATTGGTGCCAGAATGGTCAAGGCGTCCTTAGGTCCCCAGAAGGTTCCTGGCATGGAAGCCACAAGTGACCCAACAAAAGGCTGGATGCTCGTCGGACTCTCTGTGGCCACGAGTCTCGATGCACTCGGTGCCGGATTCGGATTCGGCCTCCTGATTTCAGATTTACTTCCTGTGTGCGTTCTCATAGGAGTCGTTGCCTTTGTGTTGACCTATGCAGGCATGGCCATGGGAAATAGGCTCTCAAGCAGGGTGGGCAGGTGGGCCGAGGCTGTGGGCGGTACAGTGCTCGTACTGTGGGGCGTACGGATGATGGCATCATAACTCCCAGGAGTATGTACCCACGTTGGCAGGTTCGTCTGTATAGTAGGTTAGCCGTTGAGACGTTCTATGAAGGTTTTTGCCATAGGTGATTTGCATCTTTCTTCTTCCGGCCAAAAGCCTATGGACGTCTTCGGCCCCCACTGGAAGGATCATACCGAAAAAATCGCCCAAAACTGGCGCAGTGCCGTAGCAGAAGAGGACCTCGTGCTCGTACCAGGGGATATTTCCTGGGCAATGCGCTTTGAGGAGGCTTGGAAGGATCTCGAGTGGTTAGATCGTCTGCCCGGAATCAAAATCCTCATAAAGGGGAACCATGATTATTGGTGGCCCAGTATAACTAAATTGCGGGCACTGACCCAAGGTTCTTCTCTCAGGGTGCTTTAATACGATTCTTTGACATTTGGCCATGTAACTTTTGGCGGGACGCGCGTGTGGAACATACCTGGAATGGTTATACCCGGTTCTGACATGCTGGAGGGAAAACCGGGGGCACGGGAGATAGCTGACCAATCAGGGAGGTTAGAAGCTGACAGTAAAAGCACACAAGACGAAAAGATATTTGCGAGGGAACTGGGACGGCTGAAGCTATCGCTTCAGTCCATGGAAACCTCGCCAGGGATACGGATTGTGATGACGCATTTTCCCCCAACCACCGAGAATGGGCCAGAGACAGCGGTAACGACGCTGTTGGAACACTACAAGGTGCACATGTGTGTCTTTGGACACCTCCACGACCTTGCGTTGCCACCGGGAAAAACGATTGATTTTTTCAAAAGCGGGATACGGTATGTTCTGGTATCAGCTGATGCAATAGGGTTTTCGCCTTACCGATTATGGTAACGGGAACTATTCTTCCATGAGCTTGATTTCTTTGGAAACCTGAATCGCCACTTCTGTCTTTGGATCGACAAATCTTCTTGCCTTTCTGAAATAGTAAAGGGCCTTAAGATACCTGCCAGCGTGTTTGTCTGCCATGCCCAAATGGTAGTAACAGATGCCGTGTTGCTCTTGTCTACCATACACCATGGCAAGCGCTGTGTGCACATAGCTGCTTTCAGGCTCGAGCACACTCGCTCTCAAGTAGTGATCCAACGCACCTTCATAATCGTCCTGCGTGCTCAAAAGATCTCCCATCAAGACCTCGACACGGTAATCCGAAGGATCGAGGCGGCCAGCTTCTCTTAGCAATTCCTGTGCACGCTCAATTCTCCCAGACAGCAAGCATGCCCTGGCAAGATAGAGGACGTGCTCGATCCGATCAGGCTGCCGCGTGTAGGCTTTTTCCAAAAGATCTAAGGCAGCGATAAGATCACCTTTTTTGAGCTGAAGATATCCGAGCAAAAACACCGCGTGCACAACGTCTGGGTGGTCATCAACGAGTTTTCTCTGAGCATTGATCGCCGTATCGCTCGTATCAAGCCGCAGTGAGGCCGTCACTCGTGCAAGGTCGAACCCGACTACGTGCGGCACTTCTGCCTGGCCTCCTCTCGAGGGACGCATTGCCATGATCCATGTGCGGACTTCGTTAATACGTTCAGCAGGCAGCGGGTGTGTATAAAAATAGGGTGGGAGATCGTCCGCGTTGATCCTTGCCTTTGCGTAAAAGGTCTCAAAAAGGCTTAGCATCCCTTCAGTACTGAATCCAGATGAGTGCAAGTACCGCAAGGCCATGAGATCGGCCTCGCGCTCGAATTCTCTGCTATAGTGCAGTTGCGTGCTTATCTGGGCCGCTTGGGCAAGGGTTCCAGCGGCAGCGGCTTGTTCACCACCTCCGAGCACTGCAGCGAGAATAATGGAGGCCAAGGTCGCAATATTTGCAATCTCCATCTTTTTCTGGCCTCGCAAGAAGTGGTTAGCCTCAACATGAGCAATCTCATGGGCAAGCACCCCGGCCAGCTCGTCAATACTCTGAACCTGTCTCAGAAGGCCCAAATAGACATATATATATCCCCCTGGTACTGAAAACGCATTCATATTGGGATCCCGGATGACAAAATACTTGTACGTGTTCATTGTGGTAGGAATCTGTCCAGCAATGACCCGACCCAGCCTCTTTACGAAGTCTAGCACTTCCGGTTCATCGAAGAGTCTAAGTTGTGCAGATGCCTCGAGGGCGAATTCACGACCTACTTTTTCCTCGTAACGGATTTTCTGGCTTGGACTTCTCGCTTGATAGTAGCTACAGCCGGAAACAAGAAGGGAAACAATGGCAAGCATGCATACACACCTACAGGATGCCTTTCGACACCATACGCCCCGTAAGTTGTCTCCCCGTTGTGGCAAGCCATGTACAAAGAAGAGCATCTCTTGACCTATTCCAGTCTCAAATACCAGCTGTTCTAGTCTCAACGACCTAGCACATCTCGACCAGTGCCTTGCACCTCTTCCCATCCTGCTTTTTAAAGCATTTTGATCTCACACCATACTCAGCATACGTTTACTTTGTACGTATGGCAAGGTCCTTCCCGCTACAAGCTACCAAGACAATCATCAGCCACTAAGGGCGAGAATACGGTTTCACCTCCAATAAGATGCCAGCGTCACTCAATGTATCGTACCATTGCATCGGATCATCAAATGCTATAGGTTTGATGTGAGATATGGGATATATGTCCTTAGAAATTCCCTTCTAGCTTGATGTTCCGAAGAGACAAATGTAGACCGTGCCAAAAGGTGGCAATGTACAAGGTTGATTCCTCAGCAAATAGCGGCCAGACACTCCGTAAAAGGATTCTCCTTATCGGAAATCCAAATGTGGGTAAAAGCGTCGTGTTCGGCGCACTCACTGGCCGGTATGTGACTGTATCCAACTATCCAGGGACGACAGTGGAGATCGCCACAGGTTCGATGAGCGTTGACGGGGTCTCCTACGAACTAGTAGATACCCCTGGGGTCAACAACCTAGTACCGATGTCAGAGGACGAACAAGTAACCAGGGACATGCTCTTGCTAGACAGGCCTCATATGCTTTTTCAGGTCGTCGACGCCAAGAATCTCCGGAGAGGTCTTTTCATTTCCATCCAGCTTGCCGAAATGCAACTACCCTTTGCAATACTTCTCAACATGATGGATGAAGCAACACATCGTGGTATCCAGATTGATACAAAAGCCCTGGAGCACACGTTAGGGATTCCAATACTGCCCACTGTCGCAACGCAACGCACAGGATTAAAACGCATACCAGATTGTGTAAGGAAGGTAGCACCTCCCGTGTTTCGTATTCACTATTCCGATCATGTCGAGCATGCCTTGAGCCTTCTGGCCCCCCTCCTTCCTGAGTGCCCGTTCGACAAGCGCGCTCTAGCCGTCATGTATCTATGTGAACAACCTTCGCTCGACGCCTGGGTACGCCAGCGGTCCAATCCTGATACCGTAGAAAAACTCTCTTCTATTCGTACCGCGTTCAAAGATCATATAGGAGAACCACCCGCATACCGTATAAACAGGGAACGATTGCTTATTGCAGAAAAGCTGGCAGATGCCTGCACGATAAGAACGGCCACAACTCCTTCGGCCGTATATTCAGGAATTCACAAATGGTCGACACACCCGTTGTATGGGATACCGTTTCTCATTGCTGTGTTGGCTGCGATGTACCTGTTTGTGGGTAAGTTCGGGGCTGGCACCTGTGTAGATTTTCTCGAGGGAGTCCTTTTCGAACAGTACATTAATCCGTGGTTCACGCTGCTTCTCCAGAAGCTCGTTCCGTCAGCATTTGTTCAGGACCTTCTCGTTGGGCCATATGGGATCATCACCATGGCACTCACGTATAGTGTGGCAATCGTGCTACCTATTGTAGGAACCTTTTTTGTCGTCTTTGGCATCCTGGAAGATTCAGGATATTTGCCTCGCATGGCAATACTCCTGAATCGTGTCTTTCGCCTGATCGGGCTAAATGGGAAGGCGGTCCTACCGATGATCCTTGGGCTAGGATGCGACACCATGGCCACAATCACTGCGCGCATCCTTGACTCCCCCAAGGAGCGCATCATTGTCACCCTTCTTCTTGCGCTCGGCGTCCCTTGCTCAGCTCAGCTCGGAGTCATCTTAGCAATGCTAGGCAATCTTTCTGCAGGTGCGACTGGATTGTGGGCAGGAGTTGTCCTGTGTGTCATGGGTATTGTAGGTTACCTGGCTGCAAGGCTGCTACCAGGGCCCCGTGGCGAATTTATCCTGGAGATCCCTCCTTTGCGTATCCCAACATTGTCCAACATGGTCTACAAGACTATCGCCAGAATAGAATGGTATCTCAAAGAGGCTGTACCGCTTTTCATAGTGGGCACATTGATCCTTTTTTTCAGTGACCGCTTCGGCATCCTGGCCTTGCTAGAAAAGGTAACATCCCCGGTAGTGGTCGGTTTCTTAGGACTCCCTCCTAAGGCGAGTGAGGCATTTCTTGTCGGCTTTTTGAGGAGGGATTATGGCGCTGCAGGTCTTTACGCCATGGCGACAGCTGGTCAACTCACCGCCCATCAGGTGCTGGTAAGCCTTGTCACTATCACCCTATTTGTGCCGTGTATCGCTAATGTGTTTGTGATCATAAAAGAGCGAGGATGGAAAACTGCTCTCGCAATCATCGGTTTCATCTTTCCCTTTGCATTTCTTGTAGGCGGCACCTTGAACAAAGTCCTCACCTTTCTGGGGGTCAATCTATGAAGTGCCCCCTCTGCGGTTTCACTTTCGATAAGAATGAGTGTGTGTGTAGGAGGAGATGCAACGTGAAGAAATCCAGATGCGCGCTCCTCTCCTGTCCTCATTGTGGATATGCTTTTGTCGATGAATCATCATCAAGAATCGTGGGCCTCATAAAAAAACGAAAGACTCAAAAGGGGTAATGATCGTGAGTAATCGTATTGTAGATGAGATATTGGAGACGATATGGATGCTGGATGAAGAGGGTAGCCGCCATAAGGATGATGTGCTGGCAAAGACTGGTGAACCAGATGCAAAGATCCTCCTTAGCCAAATGGAACAGGACGGACTTGTCGTACTCAAAGATGACAACGTGGAGCTCACCGAACAGGGAAAGGAAATCGCAGAGAGAATCATCCGGAGACACCGACTCGCTGAACGCCTTCTTTTCGATGTCCTGGAGATGGAGCGAGGAGAGTTCGAGACGCAAGCATGCGAGTTCGAACACATCCTGAGCTCAGGGGTCGCGGATAGCATATGCACGCTGCTGGGCCATCCTCCTACCTGTCCACACGGCAAGCCGATTCCTCGGGGAGAGTGCTGCGTGCGTCATCAAAGACACATAGGACCCTTAGTTATTCCTTTGACAGAACTCCCTGTTGGAGAAGACGCACGGGTTGTGTTTATTCACACAAGGACACACGAGCGACTCCATAGGCTTAGTCCCCTTGGGATCATCCCAGGGGCCACGATTCGCATGCATCAAAGAAGGCCATCTATTGTTTTACAAATAGAGGAGACGAGCTTGGCCATCGATGAAGAAATAGCCCAAGAGATCTTTGTGAAACCGCAACACGATCCTGCCCGGACAGGCTCCAATGCAAAGGATTTCGCATTGGGAAGGCATAGGCGACGAAGGCGGATGAGGTTCGGGTGGTAAGAAAGAAGAACCGCTTGTGAGCTGATACCGCAAGCTCCTCTGGCTCGACCAACCTGTTCGCGATCTCTGGCGGAGGTTAATCAAAATATTTCTTTATGACATCTCGGGCAACCTGGTTCGCCCTGTGGCCTATCTGATGGCTGTGGATCACTAACACACTTACAGTGACCTTTTCTCCACTGACCGAGTCGACTCCATAACCTACAAACCAGTCGTATTTCCTGGTGCTTTCATCGTTGTTTACATTTCCCGTCTTTCCGCCCAGCTCGAGGCGGCCCAGCACGGGATCAGATTGCCACCCGGCAAATCTCCTTTTGCAGGTGCCTTCAGTTATGGTAGCCCTCATCATGGTACGTATCTTGTCTGCGGTCTCTCGAGAAATCACCCGTATCGCCTCATGGTTCACTTTGGAGTAGCGCGGTGTGCCTGAGCTGTCTTCGACTCGTTCCACAAGCCATGGCATAGGTGCTGCGCCACCGTTCAGAATCACAGAACCAATCCATACTGCATGTATAGGCGATATCCTGGTACTGTGATTCAGTCCTGAGGCAATTCCCGCGATGCCCATAGGATCATCTTCAGGCACTTCCAAGTAACTCTTTTCCACGGGCAGTTCTGTCGGCAATGGCCGATTGAAAAAGAAGGCCTCACCATAAAGGCTCAAGGGCTTCGGCCCTATCAGATGGAGACCTATCTTTCCAAAGACAGGATTGATGGATCTAGCAAAGGCGTTGGACAACGTAATTCGTTCCGACCCCTTGGTATCGGTCAATCTAAGACTGCTCTTGGAAAGCCCATAAGGGTGCCCTGAGTAAGAAATCAATGACTCAGGCTGCAGTACATGGCGATCTACGGCCGCTGTCGCAGTGACGATCTTGAAAAGAGAGGCTGCTGGGTAGGTGTTATAGAATCCTGCCTCCTTGTTCCACGGGTTACTATTATAGCTTGCGAGTGCCCGGATCTTCCCAGTCACAGGTTCCGTTACCACAGCCACAGCGGCGAACGCCATACTTTTTCTCAGCCGCAACTCGAGCCAGGACTGCAAAGAAGTGTCCAACGTCGTGCAGACCCGACAAGGATCTTCTGACAATGCAACTTCAACACAAGGGTGTGCATCGAGTCGTTCCATTACTTCTTTCACATACGGTGCAAGCGTCATCCATCGCTGGTCACCCGCAATATCATGTAGGCTATCGGGTGAGTGAGACGTCCCTGCCCTCGCGATTAATCGATTGGAACCTTTTGCTCGGTTCGATGCCCCCTTGTGCGCGTGTGGCGACCTTTCCGATACATGTGGCAGTGCGCGATCGTGAGCACTAGCTTGTGTCACGGCCGGAAGAAAGTCTCTGTGTTCCTTCCCCTCTGACGACTGACCCTGCAAAGTGGTATTGCTATCTTTGAAAAGCACGCCAAGGGACAGGGCAAAGAAGCACACACTACTCGTAAGGACCACTAGAGAACGCACAATCTGCTTGTGCTTCATTCTTGTACGCGCTCTAAGAGCCTCGCTCTGAAACGTCCTCCAATCGATAGGTTGCTCTCTCCACGATGTGATCTCCTTCGTTGGTGTGCCGTTCTTCTTGCCGACTCCCATCAGAACTCTTAGCCCCTTCATGACAGCATCCTCACCAGAAACACAATGCCTGACTATCGAGAGCGCTGTACCCCCACCTTGTCACAGAAAGGTTCAAGAGGACACTTAGAACAATGTGGTGAAATTGGCTTGCACACGTGCTGACCAAATGCAACGAGGTAATCATTGAATCGTATCCAATACGGACGAGGCAATTTTTTTCTCAGGGCAAATTCGGTCTGTTCGGGGGTCTTTGTGCTGACATATCCAAGTCGGTTGGAAATCCTGTGTACATGTGTATCCACGCAAATGCCCTGTTTCCCAAAGCCTAATGTCACCACGAGATTCGCTGTCTTTCTCCCTACACCTTTCAAGGTCAGGAGTGTTTCCACATCGTCAGGCACACTTCCATTAAATCGTTCTATCAGTGTCTGCGAAATCTCACGTAGCAGACGTGCCTTTCTTTTATAAAATCCTACAGGATAGATCAAGGTCTGGATCTGCTTTTCAGAAAGGTTCAATACATCGTGAGGAGATCTTGCCTTTTGAAAAAGCCGGGTGGCCGACTCCCGTGTGACCTCATCTTTTGTCCGCAGCGATAGCAGCGTTGCGATCAGAATCTCAAAAGCACTCTGAGGACCCTTTGAGATTTCAGTAACGATCGGTAGCTCCCACCGCTGCACCTCGGCCTCGAGGATTCTCATTACCCTGTGAATATCCTTATCCTTCACACTTCCCTACTCCAGTTGTGCAGAAGCCTTTCTCGCTGTTCGTTCTGCATCAGGACCCTCATCGCTATTGAGCCATTGCCATCGACGTGCAGAGAGTATACATTGGGACTACACATCCGTCTAGGTTGTTTCCCTCAAATTGATGCCCAATGAAAGGAGAGCCGAATCATGAGGAATAGCTTCAAAGGAGTTGTCTTTTTCAGCTCCATCAAACTGCTTGCTGGCCGCAGCATGCTCCTTGTGTCCATGGCGATCTCTTTTTGGAGCACATGGGCAAGTGGTCAACAGAAAGAACCCACCCCGCCAGAAGCAACAATCGTAATCGACGCAACCGCCCCATCTGGAAACATAAGCCCTCTCATCTATGGAACCAATATTAACTACCCGGGTATGGTAAACGGGTTTTCCCAATTCCTCAAAACACAACCGGAGTACGAGGCAGCGATAAAGAAATGGTCAAGCTACTTCCCCCTTATTGACCGTCTTGGCCCTACGATCCTGAGGTTTCCAGGGGGATTGGCTGCCAATGATTACATATGGACCTACGGTATCGGACCGATGTCCGAACGCACAAAAATGCAGTTCGGTGGAAATGGATACAGTATCATTGGAACAGACGAGTTCTTCTCATTGTGCAAGAGGCTCAAAGCAGAAGCCATCATAACAGTCAACATAAACAAGGCTTCTGGCGCTTCGCTACTGAAAGTACTTTCAGTCGAGAATTATGACAGAAACGCAGACATTGCTGCTGATTGGGTAGAATACTGCAATGCCCCTGACAACGGCAGCAATCCCAGAGGAGGCATTGATTGGGCTTCTGTCCGGACGCGTAACGGGCACAAAGAGCCTTATGGGGTAACGTACTGGGAACTCGGCAACGAACTCTACGACATGCCCCTCGAGTGGTATAAGAAGGCAGTCCAGATCTTTTCTCGAAAGATGAAGTCAGTAGATCCGAGGATTAAGGTAGGTGCTGTTGCCCTGCCGACCTACTACCCTCAGGACAAATACACACGGTGGTTTAAGGAATTGCTTGCAGAGGCAGGCAACAGTTTCGATTTTTGGATTCATCACATGTACACGCCATCGGTTTCGGGCAAAGTCAATGGCTTTGTGCTGACAGGACCTGGCGCATCTGTCTCCACAAAGATTCACTTGTCGCGATCAGGCCCTTGCAACCTTTGCCTCACTGCAGAGCCGGTCAAAGGGTTGCAGAAGGTAGCACTCTACCTAGATGGAAAGCCAGTGGAAACCTTTACCGTGCTGCCGAGGAAGGATTACTGTACAAAGCTACAGGCATCTTCCGGAGAGCATACATTACGTCTTGTACTGGAGCGAGGGGAAGGTGTTCGAATCTTTCATATGATGAAAAAGGATGATGGCGGAGGTACTTCGTATGTCGATCTCAAGAATAGCCCTGAACTCTACTATCTTATCGTTGCAGGGGCTCAGAGCGATGAACGTGACTTGTGGCCTGAGGGCCTGCTTGGTGGCAAACCCGTCTATATTACCGAATACAACTCGAGCTACGAACTCGAGGTACGGCCACCTATGCTTGGCCAGATCTACAGTCTGAGAGAGGCATTGAACGTGGCCCAGTATCTGCAATTCTTTGTCCGCAAGGGAATCCATCTGGCTGCCCAATGGGAACTCTACGACGACACCTTAGGTTTCGGGCTGATCGAGGGTGTGGGTTTTGATCCAAACCACAAAGGAGTAATGGGAAGGGCAGATCCACGGCCACGTCCTGCTTATTATGTTCTCAAACTCTATCGCGACAACCTCCAAGGAAAGCGCCTTCCAACACAGGTTACCTCACCAACATTCCACATAGGTCCACCGGCACCATATGCCGCCATGGGCTTTGTCGGCAACAGATCCATGGACATTCCATTCATTAATGCAGTGGCCTCGCTTTCAGAAAGCGGAAAACAGCTTTCTGTACTGATCAATAATCTACATTATGATAAGGAGTTCACGTGCACGGTACGACTTAAGGGCTTTGTACCTACGCAGAGCGCATCACACTATTTCGTAACCGGAGCAGACTCCTGGACGAACAATGAGCCAGAGGATTGTCCCCGAGGTGATTGTGTGTCTATTTCAGAGCGCAAGCTCACTCTCTCTGGACCTGAGCTCACTTGTAGGATTCCACCCCACTCAGTCTCAGCCTTGGTCCTTACAAGGTGAAATCATAGGTCAAAAGGCTGCACCAAGAGGTCATTGACAAGGGGAATAGGCAACCCCCCTTCCCCAACTCGCAAGAGCGCTGTCTTTCTTCCTTTACTATGGAAGACCGCTTGCTTAGAGTCCGGTTCGAAGTAGGGGCTTGTGGTCAACAGCTGATACCACAGAATCTCATGGGAAATAGTAACGGATCCCGAGCGTGCCAGTCACTGTGCTTGCATCAAGGGACTCTGATAGTCTGAACTTCTTCGTCTCACCATCCTTGGTCACTCGCGCGTACGCATCACCCTTGTTGTACTTCCATCCCACCTCGATGTTCAGAGCGAAGTTATCATCTATGAAGAGGTCCCATCCAGCGCCACCCTTGAAGGCGATAGTATCATCGATCTCGAGGTCTTTGACCAGCCCGCCGGCATCGGGTGACTCAAAGGGCTTATCGAATTTTCCTGAATTCAGGTTGTACCCGACTCCCAAGAAGAGGTATGCATTGGCAGGACCTCGAAGCTCGACGTATGGGATCAATGAAATGGTCGATATCTCTGCAAAATCAGCACTGCCCTGCTTGAGGTTATGAAAGTCGCCTTCAGCGTTGAAGCCGATCAAAAACCAGTCATCCACAAGAAAAAGGAGCTTTCCGCTTCCAAGAAAACCAATGTGCGATCGTGCGTCCCCAAACACCTTATCTACCTCACTGGTGTACCCAGAAGCACCGACGCCGATCCCTAAGCCGAACCGCTGGGCATGAGCTGTCGATGCGACTACAATGAGACACAGTGTAAAGAACATACATTTTTTCATTGGTGCCCTCCTCAAAAGTGGAAAACAGTTTCTCTTGTCATTTACTCTTTACTCCGCGAGTCATTTCCCTCTAAAGACCTCAAGGAACGACAGGTGACAAGAAAAATCCTCTGTAATGGCTGTTGATGGTAATTGAGTTCCCAGTGATCTGACCGCTTGCATTGATGTCGACCGCCTCGCTAAACGGATACGGTTCGACAAAGGGATAAACGTAGAAATCGTTGTGCACTCCGAGATCATACATTGTGCCTTTGTCCCACAAGAAGGCATGGCGGACGGGCACACGTTCGAGGCCCTGTCCTTGGCAGTAAGCCCCGGTCTCCGACCAACCCACAACCTGACCAGCTTCATTGACAGCAGTAGCGAAACTGTTTTTACCTCCCAGAGTACCAAGGTCCTGGATCTGTCCTTTCTTATCAGCTCCCAGTGTCCAAATGATGGCATGATACGAGCCATCTGGCATTGTCGCAGCTCCTACCACCTGATCCTTGTTGTTCATATCAGTGACTTGGCTTGTCCCGCCTCCAAGATGGCCAATTGAATACATAGCTCCACCATCCCAGAAAAACCCCATGACAGAGGTATCATCTTGAATATCCAAACTGCCGCTGCCTGAGTTGCCGATGATGTGTGGGTCAGGGAGGCCATCGGCATTTAAATGTTGACTGTCATTGATATCAACAGCTCTGGTCTTCGTAGCGCCAGGAAGGAAGTTGATCGATTCACACTTGCCGTAGTTGAGATCCATGAAAAGAGCGGTCCCTCCAGAGTTCATGGTGCTGATCAGGTGTTCATTGATAGCTACGGCACTGGAAGACTTTCCTACTATTCTGCACAAAGGTATACTCAATGCGCCCTTAAAATAATAAGCATGATAGCCCCCATCCTCATCACACAGGTCACCTTCGTCGGCAATGGTTAAGAGCACTTCGCCCTCCTCATTGATGTCGGCAACCTCTGAGTAACTACCCGGTGTCAGCTCCTTGAATCTGGGGGTCGTTGCTGGATCCCATATAAATGCCCTTGTCTTCTTTTCGGGGCACTGGCGTTTCTCAAAACAATTGCCTACAATTACTCCAGAGCTATTAATATCTATAGCCTCGCTGAATGGAAGGTCACTACAGAGGCCCAGTAACTCCATTGGACCATCGGGTGGTTCCCATCTAAAAGCCACCAAGTCGCCCCTTGGCCCTGCGTTAGACGCACCAACGACAATTCCCTGATCGCTAATGGCCGAGACTCTCGTAAAATACCAGTGATCTCCTTGAGGTTCCATGAGATCGCCAATGTCCAAAAGTGTTCCAAGGGTTCCGGGAGGCTTAGGAGGTTTTGGTTGTCCACCGTCACCATTCAAACTAATTATCTCGTCTACATCTGAACCGTTGCAGCCTAACAGCCAGAAGGCCCCAATAGCAATGACCATCCAAAACATCAAACAGCCTCTCATAGGAATCGTCCCCCATTTTATATGCAATTCAAGTAGTTTTGTGGAAACCTTCACATGCTATTCATTAATTGGCAACTTAATTACTCGATAAACAAGGTGTTGTCAAGGATTTTTTTGGATTCAGCCCTGCTCTCCTTCCATCCACGGGTCGCTATTTTCCTTTGAAATTCGGCGCTCGCTTCTCTAAAAATGCCTTTGCCCCTTCGTCCTTATCCTCAGTACCAAAGCACACACCACTCAATTTAGCTTCGAGCTTCAACCCTTCGGCAAGAGGCATATTGATACCCTCGTTTATTGCCTTCTTTGCCATAGCAACAGCCACAGGACCCTTCCCCAGGATCTTTTTCAAAAGCTTCTTGGCCTCTTCCACCGCCTGACCTTTTGGTACAACTCTCTCTACCAGGCCGATCCGTAAGGCCTCCTGAGCGTCGATGCGTTCATCGGCCAGTATCATTTCTTTTGCCTTGCCTGGGCCGACCAACCGAGGAAGGCGTTGGGTCCCTCCATACCCAGGAATAATGGCAAGGTTCACCTCAGGTTGTCCAAAGACAGCATTTTCAGCAGCGACCCGTATGTCGCAGGCCATTGCAAGCTCGCATCCTCCACCCAGGGCGAAGCCGTTTATCGCGGCAATCACCGGCCGATCGAAGGATTCGATCTTATTGAATATACCCTGTCCCCGTTCCATAAAGCCTGGGGCATCTTCTCCCTTTACGTGTATGAACTCAGATATGTCAGCCCCTGCGACGAAGGCCTTATCCCCGGCACCCGTAATGATGACTGCCCTGACGTCCTTGTTGTGCTTCAGTTCGTCAAAGGTGGTAGAAAGTTCGTCAAGCACCTTGGAATTCAACGCATTGAGTACCTTCTGGTTGTCAATCGTCACAACTGCAATACCTTCTTCAATAGTGCACTTTATATACTGCTTTTCCATGGGTAACCTCCCTTCCCCTACATCTCGAACTACCAAGTGAGACAGCCCATCAAGGTCTAGGTGTCCATTAATGGCTATGCCTACTGGCCAAACAAATCACTGTTCCAGTAATCTAGATCAGGTGTTCTTGTCCTTACTGCTGAGTCTCTCGAGGATCTCCTGAGCCTCGGAAACAATTCGATCAAACAGTTCCTTTACTGTGGGGATATCATGGATCAAACCCACTCCCTGACCACACGAGACGATACCTGCATCGAGGTCGCCTTCTGTATACATTCTTCGTGCATTGAGCCCTGAAACGATATTGAAAATCTCAGCAGGATCTGCCCCTGTTGCCTCCAGTTCAGCACATTTCTTTGCCGCAGCATTGGCCCACACACGGTGAGTAGCATTGAGCGATCGCATCACGAGCATGGTATCGAGCTCTGTAGCATTGACCAGGGCGTGCTTGAGATTCTCATGGACAGGTGCCTCTTTAGTTGCAAGGATCCTTGTTCCAATAATGACTCCCTCCGCTCCAAGGGCACGTACAGCGAGGAAACCGCGACCGTCAGAAACTCCACCTCCCCCTATGACAGGGATCTTTACCGACTCTACCACCCTTGGTACCAAGACCAGTGTACCTATATCGAGTCGTCCTGTGGCCCCCCCGTTTTCGTAACCGACTACGGTAACTATATCAGCACCCATATCCTCGACTTTACGTGCATAACGCACACCTACGCACTTGTGGATCCACTTCATCCCCGCTTCCTTGAACCGGCTGCAGAGATCCTCAGGTGCAGAATGTCCAGACGTCTCGACAATCTTTACGCCCTTCTCGATCAGCACATCCACGTATTCATTGTTGTCCACTGGCCGCATTGCGGGAAAGAGATTGATATTGACTGCGAAAGGCTTGTCAGTAAGCTCCCGAATCCTGTCGATCGCACGACCGAGCTCTTCGCCGCTTTGATAGATCGCTGACGCAAGGACGCCAAGGCCTCCAGCCTCTGCGATCGCTGCCACAAATTCGGGCGTTGTAATCCACATCATAGTACCCCCAACTATGGGATACTCGATTCCTAACATTGCCGTGATTCTTGTCTTGATCATACGTCTCCTCCTGACCGCGTCCGCTTGGCCCTCTTTGATCCTAACTACGTGTGGTGATACATACTACACTACACTGCAGCCAGAGACTAGTGGGAATGTGCTTGATCGGTGTCGACGATACATTCCTGCTTTGGTGTCCGAGGTATGCTGATGAAGGGGCGACAGCACCTTCTTGTTTCCTTGAAAGCACATAATGAAAGCATTAAAGCATTTTCTCGTGATCTTGCCCAAACTAGGTTCGTTGACTGAGCTGGCGGGTTTTGTTACCTTTCCCACAAGGTACGACCCTTTGAGACACACTCCTTTAGAGCACGACCACGGAGGATCGACCATGGGCAAGAAAGTGCCACTGTGGATACCTTCTGAAGAACGAAAACGAAACGCTACTATTACTCGTTTTATCGAATTCGTGAACAAACGGCATGGCACGACCTTTTCAACCTATCCTGAACTCTACGAGTGGTCAATCAATGCAATCCCTGATTTCTGGGCTGCCATGTGGGATTTCGGTCACATCAAAGCGTCTCGGGGGTACGACTGCGTGGTCGAGGACTTACATGTGTTCCCAGGAACCAAGTGGTTTCCAGGCGCACGGCTCAATTTCGCCGAAAACCTCCTGCGGTACCGTGATGATCATCTCGCGTTTATCTTCAAAGACGAATCCCAAAGGACGCAGAAGATCACCTATAGAGAGCTCTTTTACTATGTAGCCCGACTGGCCAGCTCATTCCGAGCAATCGGCATAGAACCTGGGGATCGAATCGCAGGCTACATGCCGAACATAATAGAGACAGCAGTGGGCATGCTTGCTGCAACCTCCGTTGGTGCTGTGTGGTCCTCCTGTGCCACAGACATCGGACCTCAGGCAGCACTTGATCGCCTCGGTCAAATCGAACCAAAGGTGCTCCTTACTGTTGACGGCTATCGTTATAAGGGTAAGACGTTCAATTCCCTGGAAAACGCAGCCACACTCGCACGATCCATCCCCACCCTCAAGACAGTACTTGTCGTACCTTATATCCAAGAACATCCAGAGCTAGGCGGTATCCCCCATGCGGTTTTGCTCGATGACTTCCTCTCTTCTGACAAGGAACCTCAACCTGACTTTGAGCAACTTCCTTTTGACCATCCGGTCTATATCATGTTTTCCTCTGGGACGACCGGCAAACCTAAATGCATGGTTCAGGGGGCAGGCGGCGTACTCATAAATCATTTGAAGGAGCTCATGCTCCACACAGACCTCAAACGAGAGGATACTATCTTTTATATCACGACGTGCAGCTGGATGATGTGGAACTGGTTGATCAGCTCCCTGGGTGTAGGTGCGACCATCGTCCTCTATGATGGAAATCCAAATTATCCAGACGAAGGCGCCATGTGGAAGCTAGCGCAGGACGAACGAATAAGCATCTTTGGTTTGAGCGCAAGCTATGTGAATTACTTGCGCTCGCAGGGGGCACGACCTGGCACCACCTATGATCTGAGTAGCCTCAGGGAGATATCACAGACCGGCTCCCCGCTTTCAGCCGAAGGCTTTGAGTATGTATACAGGGAGATAAAACAAGATCTCCACTTCAACTCTATTTCCGGAGGCACTGACATTAACGGGTGTTTTGCCGCAGGCACTCCGATCTCTCCTGTCTATGCGGGCGAGTTACAAGGCCCTGCCCTCGCAATGAAGATCAAGGCCTACGATGAAAAAGGAAATCATGTGTTCGATCAACAGGCAGAGCTCGTGTGCGAGGCCCCCGCCCCTTCTATGCCGCTTTATTTCTGGAACGATCCTACGGGAGAAAAATATAGGGCGGCATATTTCGACTTCTATCCCAACGTGTGGCGACATGGTGACTATATCGTCATGCACAAGGATACAGGAGGTATTACATTTTACGGGCGCTCCGATGCGGTACTGAAGCCATCTGGCGTCCGTATTGGGACTGCCGAAATCTATAACGTGGTCGAAAAATTGCCTGAAATCGCTGATAGCCTCGCCATTGGACAAAACTGGCAGGGAGACCAGCGAATCATCCTATTTGTGAAGCTCGTCGAAGGTGTCAGCCTAACAGAAGAACTGAAGAAGAAGGTAAAAAAGGCCCTGCGTGAACAAGCCTCCCCGCGGCATGTACCTGCAATTATCATGGAGATGCCAGGCGCACCTTACACCTTGAACATGAAAAAGGTCGAGAGCGCGGTCACCAATATTATTCACCGACGACCCGTACTCAATAGGGATGCGCTCATAAACCCAGAAGTCCTGGACTATTTTGAACGTATCGTACCTGAGCTACAAAAAGGATGATGTAGCAATTAGGGTCTCTACTGCACACCTCCTCGTCTTTATCATTCCAAGCACCGATAGATCCTTGGGATGCGCGCTGTCAGCGAAGAGACAATCTCGTAGTTAATAGTTCCACTACGACTGGCAAGCTCATCAGCAGTTATCTCTTCTGCGCCCTGGCGGCCCAGCACAACGACCTCATCTTCAACACGTATTGAAGGTATATGGCCCACGTCGATCATCGTAAGATCCATACAGACCCTTCCTACGACCTGAGCCCTTGAACCTCTCACCAGCATTTCTGCATTTGAGGAGAGGACCCGTTTGTACCCATCCGCATACCCAATTGGAACCGTGGCAATCCGTGTAGGACCCTTGCTTTGCCACGTTCCACCATAGCTCACCTTGAAGCCAGCAGGAACCTCCTTGACCTGGATAACAGTTGACTTGATCGACATAACTGGCTTGAGCGTTATGGCTTCATTGTATAGGTATTTGCTGGGCCACAACCCATAAAGGGCAATACCTGGCCGTACCATGTCCAGATGGCTCTCTGGCATGCGAATTGTCGCAGCGCTATTGGCAGCATGTCGTAGCTCTGGTCGGATAGCATGTTTCTCTAGTTCGTGAAGCATATCGAGAAACAAGGAAAGCTGCCCCTGAGTAGGACGTATATCTGGGTCCTCAGCAGCAGCAAAGTGAGTATATATTCCTTCCAGATGCAGATGGGGCAATCTTGCAATCTCAACAATTTGACCGACCACCTGGCGGAGCCTGTCAATGTACCGGCCGTGATCTTGCGCGTGTGTCGTCGGCAGTCCAAGTCTTCCCATCCCAGTATCGACCTTGACATGAATCCTCAATGGTCCTGGCAGGCTCGCTGCCTCTCTGGAGAGCGCCACTGCGGCATCGAGGCTATGGACCGAAGCCCTTATGTCGAACTCGTAAAGGAGGCTGGCATAACGTCCTGGACTGTACCCGAAAAGAAGGATAGGGGTCTCTATGCCGGCCCTCCTCAACTCAAGCGCCTCGGCAAGGCATGCCACACCAAGAAAATCAACCCCTGTAGCGACAAGGGCGCGGGAGCTCTGCACCAATCCATGACCATAGGCATCAGCCTTGACCACTGCCATCAGACGTACATGGGATGAGATGCAGCTTCGTACCTGCTGACAATTGTGGACCAGTGCCTCAAGATCGATCTCAGCTTTGGTTAGGGAAAGGTGTGGGTCAGCTGTGCTCATGGGAAAGGCTGCCTTCACCGTATGCATTGGTGTAGCGACGGAAGAGTTGCATAACTTCACGGGTAGTCTTGCCGATTGTCCCGTTGCCGATTACGACGTCGTCCATTAGCACGATGGGCACAACTTCCTTGCTCGAAGAGCAGATAAAGGCCTCTTCCATCTCGCCCACCTCAGCCCTATGGACATCTCTTGTCACTACCTCAATGTGCCCTTGTACGAGTTCTAGTATCACCTTTCGTGTCACCCCAGGTAAGACATCTCTGTGTGGAGTAATAAGTTTGCCGGCCTTGCAAAAAAATACGTTAGTGGTTGTCCCTTCCAGGATGCAATTGTGTTGATCGACATAAAGCGCCTCTATTGCCCCTTGTCTCTTAGCCTCCCGTTGGGCACATATCGCTGACAAGTAGTTAGTACTCTTTGCCTGGGGCATATATCTTCCGGCCTCAACAGTGATTGTTTTTGCGCCCTTCGTGTACCACCACTGGAGTGGACATGGCCTCGGCAGGACCATTACAATCAGACTCCCTTTCTCTTCAGGGGTTACGCCATCAGAGCTAATCCCTCCGGTGTATACAATCCTAACCCCCAACTCTTTATGGTGAGTGTTTCTCGCAATGGTGTCCAGGACAATGCCGTAAAGCTCATCCCTTGTATGGTACAGACTGAGTCCCACATAGGAGGCAGAATTCCAGAGTCGATCGAGATGATCCTGCAGGCGAAACGGTTTCTTGTTGTAGGTGACAAGAAACTCGAAAACACCAAAGCCTCTCAAGAGTGCAAGATCCTTTACTGAGATATAGGCCCTGTCTTCGTCGACAAATCGACCATCAATATAGTAGGTGTCCACAATGATCCTCTCCTTGCCAAAAAATAGATTGTCTATGCTACTCCAAAAATACTGATACCTTCAACAGTCCCTAGACGTCCTCGCCAGCGGAACTATATTCTATGCAAAAGCAGTAAAACGGGAACATGCCTCCATCGATAGGCTCAAGAAGGATATCTGCGGTGCGTGTCACCTGTATACGCATCCGACTCATAAGGGACGAGAAGTAAAGCGTACTAGGCGTGCGTGTTTCTCTGGGACCAGGGCTGAAGGGCCGTCAGAGGCGGGGTGTATAGACTCCACCACTGGGGTACTAAACCTACAACTTCAAGGCCAACCCCCAGAATCGAAATGAAAATAAAAAGCCCTTGCATGGCGCGCGTACAGTACACTTGCTAGAGCATTGACCGGCAAGGAATCTAAGGAGCGTTGATTGCTTGCCTACGTGTTGCCCATTGTCGGCAATATCACCTTATGCGTTCACGCTGGTTGGAATGGACAACCAAAGCCATCACTGAGACCACGCATGACCCCTCAAGCTAAATAACCTTGGAATCACGCATCTCGGTGCTCACAAAGGGTAGCTGTGGGATCCATCTATTGGCAACGTACCACTGAATAGTCTCACGTATACCCTGCCTGAATCGGGGGTAGCGTGGGGTCCATCCTAAACTGCGCAGTCTCGCTGTATCGTAGTACTGATCGTAAAGGACAAAATGGAGCCACGACCGGTCAGCCTTTGGCATCAAGACAGGTTCGAGATGATACGCCTCGACAACAGCTCGCCACCGTGATGCAACCCCCCTGTTCAGACGCTTAAGAACGAGAGGAAGCACGAACAAAAGCAGCCTCACAAATCCCCTCCACAACGTGGGATAGTAATGGACCCTCCTCACTATGGTAAGTCCAACAGGCTCTATGATCGCCCGGCAATACTGTTCGAGCGTCAATGGCTCTTCGTCTGCGACATTGAAGGCTTGACCGACTGCGGCTTCTTGCTCGAGCACACATGCAACGGCGTGGCACACGTCACTGACGTGCACACTGTGGTTTATAGGGCCTCCTTCAACCATGGGAAGCCCCCGCAGTCCTTTCAGCTTGAGCAAAATCGATGCCGCGATATACAGGGCATGACCATAGCGACTTCGCGGGCCATACACCAGTGTTGGCCTCAAGGCAGTTACTGGCAACCCGTATGTTTGTTGATACTTGAAGGCTACCTTTTCTCCCTCCCACTTTGTGATGCCGTATGGCTCTAGAGGCCTTTTAGGGTCGTCCTCCACAATCGGCACCCGGCTCGGCCTCCCATATACAGCAGACGTACTTAGATGCACAAACCGTTCGATACCTTTATCGAGGCAGACCTTGCACACTTGTTCTACACCCTCGACGTTGATCCTCTGTAAACGTTCTCTTGGTGCACTTAAATCAAACACACCTGCTGTGTGGACCACACAGTCAATACCTGAAAGTGCCTCTCTCATTTTGTAGGTGTCAAAAAGATCACAGGTGACAACGTCAGCTCCTACCTGAATTGAACTGGTGAGATCCATACCAGGAATATCCGTAGCCCGCACCGAATAGCCGTGTTGTACAAGGTACTCTACGAGGTGAGAGCCGATAAAGCCAGCTGCTCCTGTGACTAATACCATTTTCATGGCCTTGCGCTCCTGACAGGATACAGATACCTTGTCCTGCATGGCACGCCACATATAACCAGGGAAAAGAAACGAAGTTTTTCTTCGTCCTCGTTTTTACATGCCACGCAACGAGCGCGCTCGGAACAACATCCTGCAGCTTCCACGGATCGACTTACGTTCAGCCCTTCAGGAAAAGACGACTCCTCTGGTTCCTCAAATCTGCACCATGACCCCTGGGCTCCGCCATGGTGCAGACAAAAAAGTGGCCTCAGCGTACCGATTCAAGGGCCTTCATGAGTTCAGGAAGTTTACTCTTAGGTATGGATATTGTTCTCCCTCCGTACCGTATCTCTATTTCACATCCATCTTCACGTTTCTTCTCGCTTACACCGAGTGATGTGTCTTCTGGAACTGATTGCTGCTCAGGAAGAAATTCCTTGTAACATGCGGGCACATAGCCTTGTTCGATCCAATCCAATGGATTGAACTCGGCAAATTGAATCAAGACTCCATGGGCGTCTTTGGGATGAATAAAGCACTCTTTCCAGCCAGGCACATCCTCTGAAAAGCCGAACGTAGTGATCCCTCGCTCTGCCAATGTCCTCATCGTCTCATGAATATTGTTTACTTGAATCGTGATATGATGTGGACCCTCTCCTCGCTTCTCAAGGAACCGATGCACAAATCCGTCTTGCCCGATCGGATCGATGAGTTCGATCAGACACGACGTGCCAAGCTCAATACTCGTCCAGCGAAACTTTTGTGGCTCAAGCGGAACCGAGCTAAGAAGACGACCACCCAGACCCTCAACGAAGAAAGATATCGCCTTCTCGAGATCACGCACCGCAATTGCGATGTGATCTATTCGTCGTATCATACTATGTGCCTCATTTTATCACGTGTCTTGCGATTCCTATGCACTCCCTGTCTGGATACGTTATGTAACAAAATTAAGGTCAAGATCATCCGTTTTCGCAATTTCGTTCAATTCTTCCTTGACCCTGCCAACAGCCACACCTACGGGCACCTCTGCTACCAACCTCATGTGAAAGAGAGGTGTTCCTGAGAGAGGTGCATGAGAGACCTCGGTATCTAAGGAATCGATGTTGACATTGTGCTTGTGCAGTACACTGACCAACTTCTGGACGATCCCTGGGTGGTCAATAGCATGAACCTCGATGGTCAGCGGAAGTCCTTCGTACCTCGGCCTTTCAGAGGGTTCATACGCCTCATGCAGCCACGCATTGAACCCCACTTGCTGGAATCGCTGCATGTTGGCCTGGATCGCTGGAAGCCGTGCAGCATCGCACGAAAAAAGGGCCATAATCGAGAAACATCCACCCAACACTGCCATCCTACTATCCTCTATGTTGGCACCGTATTCGGCCAAAAGGGAGGCAACCTCATCAACTATTCCAGGCCTATCCTTGCCGATCAGAAACATAATCTTGTACGTTTTCATAGCTGCTGCCCCTTTAGCCTGTGAGTACGGGACGCCTGGCGGCTCGTGTCTCGTCAAGCCTTCGTACCTTGCAGGTATGTGGTGCTGTCTGCAGGAGTGTCGGATCCTTTTCTCCCTCTTTGACGATGAGCTCGATCGTATGGACAAAACGATCGAGTTCCTCCTTGGACTCGGTCTCGGTAGGCTCAATCATGAGTGCACCATTGACGACAAGCGGAAAATAAATGGTGGGAGGATGGATACCATAATCCATAAGCCGCTTGGCGATGTCGAGTGTGGTTATCCCATGGCGGCGCTGGTACTTGTCCGTAAATACACACTCATGCATGCAGGGTCGATCATAGGCAAGATGCAGAGTGCCCTTGAGCCGGTCCTTGAGGTAGTTTGCATTGAGCACGGCAAGCTCGCTCGTCCTCCGTAAGTTATCCGCACCCATGCTGAGGATGTAGCTATATGCGCGTACCATAACTCCAAAGCTTCCGTAAAAGCTGTGCATTCTACCAATGCTCAAGGGAAAATCGTCGCACAGCTCGTAGTTCCCATTTATCTTTCGGATTCGAGGTACCGGTAAGAAAGGCTCAAGGAAGTCCTTTACACAGACAGGACCTGCACCAGGGCCGCCTCCACCATGTGGTGTGGAAAAGGTCTTGTGCAAGTTCAAATGAAGGATATCGACTCCGATCTTGCCCATATCAACGATACCCATAACGGCATTCATATTGGCCCCATCGCCGTACACGAGCCCCCCTCTGGTGTGGACGATATGGGCGATTTTGGTGATGTGCTCTTCAAAAAGACCAAGCGTATTTGGATTGGTAATCATGATCCCTGCAGTGTCTTCATCCATACGCTGCGCCACTGCCTCTGGAGAAAGGATCCCCTGCTCATTGGAAGGAACCGGCACTGCGCGAAAACCGCACAGCGCTGCACTCGCTGGATTGGTGCCATGGGCCGTATCTGGCACAAGGATCTTGGAACGCTGCTTTCCCTTGTACGCATGATAGGCATGAACAATCAGCATGCCACATAGCTCACCCTGAGCACCAGCCGCAGGCTGTAAAGTCACCGCATCCAGTCCAGTGATTGCAGCCAAACATCGCTCAAGCTCGTACATGAGCTGTAAGGCCCCCTGGCAGAGCGACATCGGCAACAGAGGATGGGCAGATGCAAATCCTTTGAGCCGAGCCTGCCGTTCATTGGTCTTCGGATTGTACTTCATCGTGCACGAACCCAGTGGATAACATCCACAGTCAACCCCGTAGTTCCATCGAGAAAGTCTCGTATAGTGTCGAACGATCTCTACTTCGCTCAGATCTGGAAGGTCTGGCCCAGGACCTACGAGCGTTGGATCTACGTCGGCAGGCCCTACATCATTGCTGGGAAGTGAAAACGCGGTTCTTCCCCGCCTACCTCGTTCCCACAAAAGCGGCTCTTCCTGCAGAAGTCCGGTAGCATCCAAAGATCGGTTCATACGACAAGCTCCTCAACAAGGCGGTCTATATCCTCTTTGGATTTAGTTTCGGTCACGCACACAAGGTAGTGATCAGGACATTCCGGATACAAAGGTTCGAGTGGCAGTCCCATCACTATCTTTTTTTCGCGATACAATCGTTCGTACACCTTCTCGAACCCAGGTGGGCACCTCACCACAAACTCATTGAAGCTCGGTGTTGTCGAAAACGGCGTAACGAATCCTCTCTCTGCAAGTTGTTTTCTGAGGTAGTGGGCCTTATCGTAGTTCAATGTGGCCAGGTTTCTCAGCCCTGTACCACCTAGCGAGGCCAGGTACATTACCGCAATCATGGCACAGAGGTTGTTATTCGTGCAGATGTTCGACGTAGCCTTTTCCCTTCGAATATGCTGTTCACGTGCTGAAAGCGTCAACACAAACCCGCGCCTTCCGTCTGCGTCAACGGTCTGGCCAACAAGTCGGCCAGGCATGCTGCGCATATACTCTTTTCGCGCTGCGAACATCCCAAGTCCAGGGCCGCCATACGATGCCGGCACACCGAAACTTTGACCTTCACCGCACACGATATCAGCGTCCTGACTTCCTGGGTTTCGAAAAAGACCATAGGCAAGTGGCTCGGTAAAACAGCACACCAAAAGTGCTCCTTCAGCATGGGCCTTTGCCGCACCATCGGCAATGTTTTCTATACACCCGAAGAAATTGGGCGACTGTAGTGCAACTGCTGCAATATCACTGTACCTATGAAGATACGTTTGATCAGTGGTGCCGTCCTCGAGATAGGGGATCTCCACCACCTTGGCACCTGTGGGTCTGAGATACGTCGCAACAACCTGTCGGTAGTGAGGATGGATGAGCCGAGAAACGAGGATAGTTTTTCGCTGAGTGAGTCGGAGTGCCATAAGGAGTGCCTCAGCGAGTGCCGAGGCCCCATCGTAAAGTGATGCGTTGGCGATATCCATACCAAGAAGTCGTGCGATATAGGTCTGATATTCGAACAGTGCCTGTAAGGTTCCCTGGCTGATTTCGGGTTGGTATGGCGTATACGACGTCAAGAATTCTGAACGGGCGATGAGGTAAGGAATGATCTCGGGAATGTAATGATCATAGCTTCCTGCACCTAAAAAAATGGTGTACTCGCCAGAGGTCGCTATTGTGGATGACAAGCTATCCATGTATGCATTGAGCTCCCACTCACTCAAGGGCGGCGGGAGCTCCATGGGCATCTCTCGTCTACATTCCAAAGGTATGGTAGAGAAAAGATCTTCAATGGAATGCACCCCTATGAGGTCGAGCATCTCGCGTACATCTTCTGGTGTGTGAGGATGATAGCGCACGGTAGATCTCCGTTATCCAGGCATGTTGTGGCACGCTCTCTCGAGTCTACAAAAGATTACAACAGACCCCCGTAGTCATCCAAGTTCATAGGTTGCATCGAGAAACGCCTGTATCAACTCCAGAAGCATTTCTTGCCCCCCGGCTCCGGATGCAGCGAGACCATACACTGCACCACTCTTTGCCATGGGCTCAGAAGGATGTGTGGCATACTCGACTGCAGCACGCAGATCCTCCACAAAGGCCTCTGCCACACCGGGCTGGGTCTGTGGCAGTGTGACGCACATATGCACCCCAGGGGGCAGCTGGAGCCCATTGAGTCGCCAGCCCCTCGCACTCATAAAGTCATTGACATGATAGATATCGACCACATCGGAAGTGAGCGCAATACAAAACGTTGGATCACCTATGATCTTCAGTTCTGGGATCCCTTCCACCCCACGGCGTATCGTATCTGCTGTCTTCATAATGGCACGGGCAGCTGCCATATATCCCTCCTCTCCCAACGATACCATAGCAGCCCATGTCGCAGCGCTGAGTCCCCCTGAGCGACTTCCTGCAAACGTTGGCGAGGCATAGAGCCCACCTGACCAGTCGGACTGAGAAAAATATTGATACCTTCGAAGCCTCTTATTGCGATACAGGACGACCGAGGTCCCTTTGAGACCGTAGCCAAATTTGTGCGTATCACAAGAAATGGAAGTAACACCTGGGACTCTGAAGTCGAACGGAGGTACCTTGTATCCGAGTCTTTCGATCCAGGGGAGGATAAATCCACCCAGACATGCGTCTACATGAAGACCGATATTGTGGGACAAGGCCAGATCTGACAACCTATCAATAGGGTCGACTAGACCATGAGGGTAATTCCCTGCTGATCCAGCAAGTGCTATCGTGGCAGGTGTAATGTGTCTACCCATCTCCTCAATATCAGCCAAAAAATCAGGACCGACCGGTACACGCACCAGTTTAATTCCAAAGTAATGAGCGCCCTTGGTGAATGCAGGATGAATCGTCGCCGGAACGACCATTTCTGGATCGCAGATGCCCCTTTCAACCCGAGCCTGTTCCCTATATGCCAGCATGGCCATCATGATACTTTCGCTGCCTCCTATGGTGACAGCACCGCACACCTCCTCCTCCGGATGGTGCACCTTTACTGCATCTGCATGGAGCATGTGTCCGGTCATCGAGATGATCTCGGATTCGAACTTTGTCCCGCTGGGACAGATGTCCCGCTGGAGCAGATTTACATGCGCGAAAAGGCCAAAGACCCTGCTGAGAAAGTCATAATGATCCTTTCCACCATGGTACATGGTGCCTGAAACTCGACCTGTCTCCCAGCGTCTGTTCTCTTCCTGTGCAATGATCTCAAGTTCCTTAATGATTTCCTCACGATTCCTGCCCTTCTCAGGAATCCTCACATACGATGGAAAACGGCCTTTGTAAGGATAGAGATCACCGAAAATGGACGAGGATCCTTTTTCATCTGCTCCGTTAGCCATGCTGTGTTCCTCCTGTGTGTCGGTAGTGACCGGGAGAAGCGTCTTGCGGTGACGTTTCGGTCCAAAGGAGTCGTAGCGAACAATTCCTTGCTACTCGAACAAGATGTAAGAGAAAACAGGACACCAGGTGTACCACACCTATTCATCAGAGATGGCTCCTCAGCACTATCACGCACCCTTGTTCAGGGCCGCATATATTCGCTTAGTACTCTTGTATCCTGCAAGGAACTGCCTGAAGAGTTCGTCGTACACAGCCTTATGTTCGGCACGAGGCTCATAGATGCGCGCAATCTTGACCGTATCTGCCATGTCTTCAAGGGACCTATACCCAAGTCGGTCAAACGCAAGAAATGCAGCACCACGGACATTAGCATTGAGCGGATCCGAAAGTTGATGTATCGGCATCTGGAGTACATCCGCATGGATCTGGGCCCACACGTCGCTTTGAGCACCCCCTCCCCCGAGCCTCAAATACGTACACTGCCGTCCCATGAATCTCTGGACCGGTCCCATCATCCAGCGAAGGTGAAACGCACAACCTTCCAGGAGCGCACGAGTAATGTGTCTCCTAGTACTCTTATGTGAAAGGTTGAGAATTCCTCCCCTCATGTGCGGATCTTCTTGAGGTGTGAGCGAGCCATTGAGCCAGGGCATAAACAGTACGCCCCCACTGCCCGCAGGAACCTCTGCAGCAACCTGGCTGAGCCGGGCGTATCTATCATCTGGCAGCGAATGCTGCTGATACTCGTCGGTACAATACACGATATTGTTGAGGAGAAACTCGAGTGATTGGCCTGCATTGCCCATTTCTGCAAGCACGAGATATCGGCCACGAATCGGACTCGGCATGGTAGTAATTGCGTGAACAATGTCAGTCTTCTTAAACGGTACATGAGCAGCGAGGAACCCTGATCGACCAAGCACCCACACTGCGTCGAAGTCTCGTACAGCACCAGCACCAATGGCAGCTGTATGATTATCGTTAGCAGCGAGGATAACTTTGGTGCTGGGCAAAAGGCCAAATGTTTCTGCCACTGAGGGCGACAGGTTGCCTACCGTTCCGTCGTTGGGCAGCAGATCAGGTAGTTTCTCTTTGTCGATACCAGCCAATCTAAGGAGCCGTGGATCATACTGGGTCACAGAGGGCTTCCGGTTGTCGGTCACCATCATAGGAAACACGTTGCTTTGGGACGACACACACCTGCCCGTAAGCCGCAAATTGATGTAATCCATAGGCTCGAGAAATTTGTAGGTCTGTTGATAGACTTCCGGCCGTTCATGTTTGATGAACAACATATGACCTAGTGCATCCACACCGCCGTGGGTAGGAGCAAGGCCCGTGAGGCGCACCCATGTGAGTAAACGCGCAATGCCATATCCTTGGATACTGGGAAATCCCCTGGTAATAGCCCTATTGTAGCGCCCGCCCCTCGTATCCAGCCAGTGCACCGCATTCATGAGCGGCTCACCATGGTGATCTATCGCAACGATGACCGACCACATACTCGTGCAGCTTACAGCAACGATACGGTCTCGCGGAACCTGCGCCTGCTGCAGCACTGTTTTGATAGCATCGGTGATCGCCGTCCACCACTCGCGAGGATCTTGCTCGGAGCCGCCTTCGGGAAGAAAATAGGTAGTAGTCCGGCCTGCTGCACTTGCCACGACATCACCTGCCGATGATACCAGACCGACCTTTGGTCCCCCTGAACCTAGGTCAATGGCAAGCACGTAGGTGAGATCCTTTGTTGTCTCCCCGGAGTCCTGCATTATCCCTTTGACTCTGGCTGTACGAGATGTGTGGATCAGGTCGCTTCTGATTCCCTCACTCAAACGGATTGTCGCTTGCCTTCATACCGAAACTTTCAGCAACTCCCTTGTGCACTATCTTACCGTCGATCACATTGAGTCCTCTTCTCAAGGCAGCATTCTCGCGCAAGGCACGTTCGTAGCCCTTCTGAGCAATTTGGATGACGTAGGAAAAGGTCGCATTAGTAAGAGCAAACGTGGCCGTCCTTGGGAACGCTCCGGGTATGTTGGCGACACAATAGTGCACCACTCCTTCTTCAACGTACGTCGGCTTTTCGTGTGTGGTCGGCCGCGTCGTTTCAGAGCACCCCCCTTGGTCGACGGAAATATCCACAATTGCAGCACCTGGCCGCATTTTCTTGACCATCTTGCGCGTAATGAGTTTGGGTGCATGGGCACCAGGAATAAGCACCGAACCAATGACGAGATCTGAATCTGTCAATTCTTCACTGATGGTCATATGACTCGAGATAAAGGTACTGACGTGGCCTTGAGTAATATCGTGCAAATATCTGAGCCGTTGTGGATCCACGTCAAGGATGCTCACACGGGCACCAACCCCAACTGCCACTTTGCACGCATTGGACCCCGCGACCCCAGCACCAAGGATAACGACTTTTGCAGGGGGCACTCCAGATGCCCCACACAACAGCACGCCCCTACCATCTAATCTGGACTCAAGGCACATTGCTCCTAGAAAAATCGATGCCCTACCAGCAATCTCGCTCATAGGACGGAGCAACGGCAAGGAACCGTCATGCTCCTGCACTGTTTCATACCCTATGGCCACCACACGCCGTTTGAGCAATTTTTCGGTTAGTCCGCGATCAGCGGCTAAATGCAGGTACGTAAAAAGGACTTGTCCAGGCCTCATCAGCGTGAATTCACGACCAAGGGGTTCTTTCACCTTGAGGACAAGTTCGGCTCTGCCCCATATCTCCTCTGGTTCCCCCAGAATGATAGCACCGGCCCGTTTGTACTCCTGATCACTAATTCCACTGCCCTGGCCCGCTCCTTTTTCGACAATGACCTTGTGACCGAGAGATACGAGTGCATCGACCCCCTGTGGTGTAATCGCAACCCTTTTTTCGGCTGTCTTGATCTCTCTGGGAACTCCGATAACCATGGTAAGCCCCCCTTGTACCTGGACCTGAATAGCATTTAGAACCGAACCTCGTCAGCATCCCTCATCCCTTATCCTGATCCCTTATAATAGGTACCTTCCCACCCGTTACGACTGTGCGGCACTCTTTGCCCTCTTTTGCCCTGTAACGATCTCCATACGCTCAGCCACATACGCTTCAAGCCCTATGGAGGCTTTGGAAAAGGCCTCCGCCGTTGCGATCGTTGCTGGATGCATGTTGAACTGGTCGATCTCCATTCCGTTTTCATCCCATGATTGAAGCACGTAAGGGATCTTGCTCAACTTAGAAAGGACCTCCTTTGGTACGTCATCCAGCATGATCTCCTCGCGAAATGTCAGGTCTGCACATTTTTGAAACAACGGTTCCAGCACATAGGGTGGCATTGTATAGACGATATCGCCAGCGATCTTCTCGATATCCCAGAAGTGATACGTGCCGCCTACAAGAGGTCCATCCCTCATAGAACAGGCGAGCATCTTACTGGGCATCCCATTTTCCCTGAGCAATCTAAACGCCTTCCTGAAGCAATAGATGCCAAACCAGTGTTTATCCGTCCAGCTGAGTGCAATACCTCGGCGTCTGGCCTGTTCGTCCAACACGGGGTGCTCTGTGAGTCGTCCGATCATCATCGTAATAACGGCACGCCACTTACTCATATCTACGTTGTTCTTTTGCGCAATAGCCAAGCCTTCTCTGGCAGCATGTGCAAAAGCCCAAATCTGCGGTAATGTAAAGCAGGTGGTCACGTTAGTAGGAATGGCCATCGAGGTGAGCACCTTGACCACCTCGACCCCCTGAGTACTGGCTGGCACTTTAATCATGAGGTTGGGTGCAATTGCCCTGATTTCTTGTGCGGTTTTGATCATGGCCTCGGAGTCTGTGAGCAAACGCGGGTCGAGCTGTCCTGAAATATACCCATACCGGCCCTCTGAAGCCTCCCAGATGGGCATCATCATTTCTGCTCCCCGGCGTATCACTTCTTTATACGTAATCCAGAAGTATTCGTATTGGGTAAGTCCAGGGTTTGCAGCAATCATACTGTCGATCCACTCATTCCAATAGGTGGGATCGCTTTTTACTGCAGTGAGCGAAAGAGGCGGGTTTGTCGTACACCCACGCACTAGACTCTTACTTGGATCGTCGACCACGTAGATCCTGTTGAGCTGCTCTTCGAGCACGGCCTTCTTGCCTAAAGGAGCAGCATCGACCATTTTCTTCACCCATGAGGTAAAGACCAAAGGGGACGAATCCCACCATACTTCCATGTTAGGATGCACTTTCACGAGACGTTCGAGCACACTCTCATTCATCTGATTGGCTCCTTCTAATCCACTTGGTTGAGACGAATTCATTCTAGTGTTACGGTTTTAAAAAATAAATCCTCGTCGACCCAAAGGCCTTGGATGCCAAGGCGAAACGCCCCGAGAGAACATACGATGACAAGTAGCCTCGTAACCGCCATCGCTATGAAAGGAAGAGACCAGTCAGCACATCTGACCAGCATGTACCCTTAGAGTCCAAAGTGCACCTTTATCCTTTCAAGCACTGCATGCTTCACAAACCCGAATTTTTGAGCCAAGGTGTTATACGGCGCGGATCGGCCGAAACTGTCTACACCAATGACTATACCTTCTGAACAAACATAACGGTCCCATCCAAAGGGTATTGCAGCCTCCAAAACAACCCGTTTGGGGACAGATGGGAGAAGCACCTGTTCTCGATACGTAGGATCTTGTTCCTCGAACAGTTCCTGGCTTGGCATCGATACGACTCTGGTCCTAAGGCCCTCAGCTTCTAATGCAGTTTGTACTTCCAGTGCGAGGTGGACCTCTGATCCTGTCGCAATAAGGATGATCTCTGGCGTGCCGCTCGCATCTGAAAGCACGTAAGCACCCTTGGTGAGCTCCTGTGCCGCTGGATATACAGAACGATCAATTATGGGAACTACTTGCCGTGTCAGGCATAACGCTGTTGGTCCGTTGGTTCGACGTAGGGCCACTGCCCACGCTACTGCAGTTTCAGTAGGGTCTGCTGGCCGAATGACGACAAGCCCCGGGATCGCCCGAAGCGAAGCGATCTGCTCAACTGGCTGGTGTGTCGGCCCATCTTCGCCAACAAATATACTATCATGCGTAAACACATAGATTACTTGTAACCCCATAAGCGATGCGAGCCGTATCGAGGGCCGCATATAATCTGCAAATACGAGGAATGTCCCTGTATAGGGGATAAGTCCGCCGTACAATGCCATCCCGTTAGATATAGAGCCCATGGCATGTTCTCGTACACCAAAATGTACGTTTCTGCCAGAGAAGTCTCCTCGTTGAAGGACCCCTTCACCCTGAATAAACGTTTTGTTTGAAGGTGTGAGGTCCGCCGATCCTCCACACAAGCCAGGTAGTAGTCGTGCGGCAACCTGAAGTATTTTACCTGAGCTGTTCCTGGTCGCATCAGGTTTCTGCTCCAGGACGTGGAGCAGAGCATGCTCCAGGTCACCGGGGATCCTCTTGAGGTGCATATCGTCCCACAGGCGCTTGAGCTCAGGCTCACGGGCCATGACTGCCTCGAACTCTTCCTTATACGATCGATATACTGCCAGCAGTTCTCTGGTACGTTGGGCAAAAAGGTCCCGAACGTCCCCAGGGACATAAAAAGGCTCGGAAGGCCATCCTACCAGTTCTTTCATCCGGAGTATCTCTTGCTCACCAAGGGGTTCGCCATGAGCTTTGGGCGAACCTTCGAGTGTAGGCGCCCCATGGGCGATACGAGTCCGGGCGATAATGAGGGAAGGTC
>FWPU01000510.1_pt1 | contig 124560 bp, 116 predicted proteins | sample 2228361 | NCBI WGS metagenome assembly FWPU01 (sample SAMEA103939777, study PRJEB20133) | metagenome | reverse complement strand
ATAAAAGACGACGCGAAGGGAGACGAGATCGGCCAGCCAGCCACCAGCGACTGGGGAGACGATCAGGGCAACGCTCGGTCCGACGGTGTAAATCAACGCGAACGCGCGAGCGCGATTGGGCGCGCCAGCCTCCGCGATATACGACGAAAACGCCGGAACGCCAAGGTTGCCACAGACGAATAGGATCAGCCCCGGCAGGAGGTGCCACCACGTTTGTGCGATGGCAAAGCTGAGCACCGCGGGAACCGTAACAAAGGTTGTCCAGACGATAATGAGGCGCCGGCTATAGCGCTCAGCGATGATGCCGGCGGGAAGGTACATCACGAAGCGGGCGAGTCCCTGAGTGCCGACCAGGAAACCGATCTGGACCGATGAGGCACCGAGCGACTCCATGTACAGGGTCATGAGATACATGTAGAGACCGAAGCCGAACTCCCAGCAGAAAAGGCCCCAGAAGAGGAGGCTGGCGTCCCGGCTCAGGCCAAGCGAGCGGTGTTGTGGCAGGAGACGCCGGAAGCGCGGCGCACCGGACCGTGCCGCGGGCTTGGTTGAGCGACCGCTCATGCCTGACATCTCCTGCGTAGGGGCGATTTGCCCCGGAGTCCAAAGCAGCGAAAGTATGAAGCATTTGCGGTGAGCGATCACTCGGCGCCGGCGCGGCAATGCTGCAGTGCTGCGCGCCGGGTGGGGGGACTAAGGACGGGCAGGCATGCCAGGCCCGCATCGGCGGGTTGGCGGTCAGAAGCGATTGTGATAAAGTTCGCAAACGGGTTGACGGTCCGGGAGGTGGATTGGAACACCTACCCACGCCAGAGCAACGAGCGGGACTAGGAGCAGCCGGTGCGGCAGCAGGCCTCGGCTGCTCTATTGTGGTGACCATCGTTTTATGCATCGGCGTGGGGATCCTGATTGATCAAAAAACCGGATGGTCGCCGGTCTTTACCCTTGTGGGTGTGGTGCTCGCGCTGATTGCCGCTGGGTATCAACTGTATGAGTTGACCCTGATTGGCCGCGCCGGTCGCCAGCCTGGACCGGTGACGCGGCAGATTGGGCGCGTGGCCGCGCGCCGGCCCTCGCGCGAAACGAAGCAGCAAGCTCCTCCAGACGCTGGTGACAGCCGCTGAGGGGGCGAGGAGAAGCGACGGAGCATGGAAGTCCACGTCGAGATTGCGGCTGAGACGTTGTTCCATCTCGGGCCAATCCCGGTCACCAACTCGATGTTGACGATGTTCTTGGTGATGGGGGCGCTGCTGCTGGTTGGTGCGCACATCGCCCGGCGCGCGCAGGTCGTTCCCGGCCGGATCCAGAGCGTTTTCGAGCTGATCGTGGAATTCCTCCTTGGCCTGGTCGAGGGAACTGCTGGCCGCCGGGCTGGGCGGCGCACGGGCGGGCTATGTCCTGGTCAACTGGGCCTACGGCGCATCTTCCCGCTCATCGGTGGCATCTTTATCTTCATCCTCTTTGCGAATTACTCGGGCTTGCTGCCCGGTGTGGGCACGATCGGCTATTACGAGGAACAGGCAGAGACCGCGGTTCACGGCAGCACCGAGGGCGAGGCGGACCATAGCGCGACGCCAGCGAGCGAAGAGGCGCGCCTAGAGCGCGGTCGCGACATCGCTGCCGTGGGAAGCGCCGCCGTCGCCGTCACACGCGATGCGGCAGAAGAGGCTGGAGAAGCGGCGCACCGCGTGCTGGTGCCGTTTTTCCGGGCGCCAACCGCGGATATCAACATGACGCTGGCGATGGCGCTCGTCACCTTCACCATGGTCCAGATCCTCGGCATCCGCGCCCATGGGGTGGGTGGCCGCATTAAACACATGGCAGATCCCCCTTTCCTCTTCCCCATTGAGCTCATTTCTGAGCTTTCTCGCATCATTTCGCTGTCTGCTCGTCTCTTTGGCAATATTTTTGCCGGTGAAGTCCTGCTTGGCGTGATGTATGCCATGGCGGCGGCGATTCGGGTTGCGGTGGTTCCGTTCCTCTTCCCGGTGATCTTTATCGGTCTGGAATTGCTCTTCGGCGCGATTCAGGCGCTGGTGTTTGCCCTATTGACGCTGATCTACATCACGTTGGCGAGCGCTCATGGTCATGGCGATCATGAGCATGAACATGGCGCGGAGGCGCATCACGCGGAGAAGGCCCCAGCAGGGGCAGGTGATTAAGGCATAACGCCAGCCACAACGAAGGTCAGGCGTGGCGTGGTGTGGTGTTCGGGAGGGGGCGGCGAGGGCCGTTCTCGACATGGAGACCGAGCGCCCCAGACCGGTGAGCGGCGGGCGCGAAGGAGGAAAGGTCAGTGTTCGACGGAATTACCGATCCACAGGCGGTACGGTACATCGGCGCGGCCCTTGCGATTGGCTTGGGTGGTCTTGGCCCTGGCTTGGGCATCGGACTGGCCGTGCGGGGCGCGATGGAAGCGCTCGGCCGGAATCCTGAGGCGGCGGGTGATATCCGCACCACGATGATTATCGGTGCCGCACTCGCCGAGGCGGTCGCTATCTACGCGTTCGTCATCGCGATCATCATCGCCTTTGTGTAAGCCACGGCGCTGGCGCGGGGCCACCGTGAGAGCTGGATTTCGCCCCGCGCCATCCCTGGTGCGCTGGCACACTGGCGTGATAGACGAAAGACGAGCAAGGAAGCAAAGCGAATGGATGCGTTAGGCATTGACGGGTGGAAGCTGATCGTCCAGCTCGTCGCATTCGTGGTTTTCGTTGGCCTGTTCTGGCGCTATGCCCTTGGGCCGATAACCCGCGTGCTTGATCAACGGCAAGAGCGCATCCTGGAGAGCATGGAAGCGGCTGAGCGGATGCAGGCCGAGCTTCAGGCAACGGCCGCCCGCAACGAGCAGATCCTTGCCGAGGCTCGGCGTGATGCGCAGCAGATTCTTGCCCAGGCGCGCGAGCAGGGTGACGCACTCGTTGCCCGGGCACGCGAGGAGGCAAGCCGGCAAGCGGATGAGTACTTGGCGCGAGCCCAGGAAACGCTGCGCAACGAGACCGAGCAAGCGCGCTTGCAGCTCCGTCAAGAGGTGGCCGAGCTGGCGATTCTCGCGGCAACGCGAATCATTCGGAAAGAGCTCGATCCGGCGACTCAGGCTCGGCTGATCGAGGAGACACTCGCGGAAGCGGCCGCCTCGCGTCCAAATGGCTCAACGCCGGTGGCGTAAGATGATGAACGGCAACCGTCACGCGTCCCGCGGCAGCCAGCGTGGCGTGAATGGTCGCGGGAATCCCGGAGGGTAAGATGGCGAGTGGCCCCGCGAAGCGGTATGCGCAGGCGATTTTCAGTCTTGCCAAGGAGCGAGGCACGCTCGATCGCTGGCTGGATGACTTGGTCTTGCTCAATGATCTGATGAGTGATCCCGCGGTCGCAGAATACTTCGAGAGTCCACGAGTTCCCAAGGCAGAAAAATTGCAAGCCATTGACCGTGCACTGGCCGACGGGCAGCCAGAAGCGCGCAACCTTGCTCACCTCTTGGTGGAGCGAGGACGCATGGATATCATTCCAGAGTTGGCGCAACTGTACGCGCAGATGGTGCTCGAGGAGCGCGGGGTGGCAGTCGCCGATGTGATCACCGCAGAGCCGTTGGGTCTCACCGAGCAGCAGATGGTGCAGCAGCATTTGTCGCGGCTCGCCGGCAAGGCAGTCCAAGCTCGGTTCCATGTCGATCCGTCCATCATCGGCGGTGTGGTGGCTCGCATCGGCGACCAGCTTATTGATGGAAGTGTGGTGAATCAGTTGCGGCAGCTGCGATCGCGGCTTGTCGCGGCAGCATGAGGAGCGGCGTCATTACCATGTCGCAGACGCGAGACATGCTGAAGGAGATCGATGGCGGCAGCGACGCCGCCGACCGTGAGAGGGTATGATCGATGGCGGTACGGGCAACCGAGATCGCGGAGTTTTTGAAGCAACAAATCGCCGGGACCCTCAGCACGGCGACGATGGCGAACGTTGGCACCGTCGTCGAGGTGGGTGACGGCATTGCGCGCGCCTACGGCCTCAGCCAGGTGATGGCAAGCGAGCTGGTCGAGTTTACCAAGACCGGAACGCTTGGCATCGCTTTCAACCTGGAAGAGGACTCCGTCGGCATCATCATCATGGGTGACTACACCGATATCGAGGAGGGCGACGAGGTGCGAACCACCGGTCGCATTGCCTCGGTGCCGGTGGGCGATGCGTTGGTTGGCCGCGTGGTCAACGCGCTCGGGCAGCCGATCGACGGCAAAGGCCCAATTCAGACGGACCGGCTGCGCCCGATTGAGCGGATCGCGCCGGGGGTGGTGCTGCGGCAAGACGTTGACACCGCGTTGCAAACCGGGCTCAAGGCGATCGATTCGATGATCCCGATTGGCCGCGGGCAGCGGGAGCTCATCATCGGCGACCGGCAGACCGGGAAAACCGCGATCGTTCTCGACACGATCATCAATCAAAAGGGCAAAGGCGTCATTTGCATCTACGTCGCCATTGGGCAGAAGCGAGCGCAGGTTGCCCAGGCGGTACGCGTGCTGGAGGAAAACGGCGCGATGGATCACACCATTGTCGTCGTGGCGTCCGCGGCCGACCCGGCGCCGCTCCAGTACATCGCGCCGTTTGCCGGTTGCGCCATGGGCGAGGAATTTATGGAGTCCGGGCGGGACGCGCTGTGTGTCTACGACGACCTGTCCAAGCACGCCTGGGCCTACCGGCAAGTCTCCCTCCTGCTCCGGCGCCCGCCGGGACGGGAAGCCTATCCCGGTGACATTTTCTACTTGCATTCCCGGCTGCTGGAGCGAGCGGCGCGGATGCGCAACGATCTGGGCGGAGGCTCGCTGACAGCGCTGCCGATCATTGAGACGCAGGCCGGCGACGTGTCTGCCTACATCCCAACGAACGTGATCTCGATTACGGACGGGCAGATTTACCTGGAGTCGGACCTGTTCTATGCGGGTGTCCGCCCGGCCGTGAACGCTGGTATTTCGGTGTCCCGCGTGGGTGGTGCGGCGCAGATCAAGGCGATGCGCCAGGTGGCGGGCCGCTTGCGCCTGGACCTGGCGGCGTATCGCTCGCTGGCGGCGTTCGCCCAATTCGGTACAAGCGATCTCGATCCCGCGACGCGATTCCAGCTTGAGCGCGGCGCTCGCATGACCGAGATCCTCAAGCAGGGCCAATACCAGCCGATGCCGGTCGAGGAGCAGGTCGCCATTATCTGGGCGGGCACCAGCGGCTACCTCGACGATATTCCGATCGATCAAATTCGGACATTCGAGGCGCAATATCTCGACTATCTGCGGACGGTTCGTCCGGAGATCCTGCAGCGCATCGCGACAGAAAAAGCGCTGAGTGACGATCTCATTGAGCAGATGAAGAAGGCGGTCGAGGATTTCAAGGCCGGATTCCAAGTCGGGACTCGGCCAGTGGCGGCCGCGGCCGACTAAGCGCGGCGGTCCAGGGGTAGGAGCATGCCAAGTCCACGCGAGATCCGGCGCCGGATCCGCTCTGTGCGGAATATCTCGCAAATCACGCGGGCCATGGAGATGGTCTCGGCGTCCAAGATGCGCCGCGCCCAGCAGCGGGTGCTCGCTAGCCGGCCGTACGCCGACCGCTTGCAAGGAGTGATCGGTGATCTCGCGGCACTGCAAGCGGACCGGGAGACGCTGGCCCAGTTTCCGCTGTTGGCTCAGCGCGAGATCAAGGCGGCAGCGGTCATCGTCATTACGCCTGACCGGGGCCTGACGGGTCCGTTGAACTCAAACATTCTTCGGCGTCTGAGCCGGTACATCCTCCACGAAGCGGGGGTTCCCGTTCGCGCGGTGGCGCTCGGGAAAAAGGGACGAGATTTTCTCGTCCGCACCAGGCAGGACATCATTGCGGAATTTACTGGGGTTGGAGACCGCGCATCGCTGGATGAAATCCGGCCGGTCGCGCAAATCGCTCTCGACGAGTTTCTGTCGGGCCGGGCAGATGCCGTCTACGTGCTCTTCCCGCGATTTGTGAACACCTTGACCCAAACGCCAGAGATTCGGCAGATCTTGCCGATCAAGCAGCCTGAGGGAGCTGGGCGGTACGCCGATTACATTTTCGAGCCGAGCCCCCAGGCGGTCCTCGAGAGCCTGTTGCCCCGTTTCGTAGAGATCCAGGTGTACCAAGCCTATCTCGAATCGGTGGCTTCGGAGCACTCGGCGCGCATGGTGGCGATGCGCAATGCCACCGACAATGCGAAGGAGCTCCAGGCCGAGCTTACCCTGTCGTACAACAAGGCGCGCCAGGCGCAGATCACGCGCGAGGTCTCGGAAATCGCTGCCGGAGCGAATGCGCTCCGCGAGCAAGAATGAGTCGTTGTCGAGGTTATTGCCGCTCATCGCAAGAGCGGCGCATGAGGAAATGGCATCGTCAAGGAGGCGATAGGTCATCTGGCATGAGCCAGGCCGGTGACCGCCTCGCAAGGAGCAAGTCATGGTAGCCACCGCCCCACGAACGACCGGAGCAACGGGAAAGATCACACAAGTGCTCGGCGTGGTCGTCGATATTGAGTTTCCGCCCGACCAACTGCCAGAGATTTACAACGCGATCGAGGTCACCTACGAAGATGGCCAGCGCTTGATTCTTGAGGTGCAGCAGCACCTTGGGAACAACGTGGTCCGCAGCGTAGCGATGAGCACCACCGATGGTTTGCGCCGGGGCATGGACGCGCGCGATCTCGGCGGCCCGATCACAGTTCCTGTTGGGCCGGAGACACTCGGGCGTATCTTGAATGTGACGGGTGATGCGATCGATCAGCAGGGACCGGTGGAGGTCAAGACGTCCTATCCCATCCACCGGCCGGCACCGTCGTTCGAAGAGCAATCGACGAAGGTCGAGGTCTTCGAGACCGGCATCAAGGTGATTGACCTCATCGCCCCGTTCACCAAGGGCGGCAAGGTCGGCGTGTTCGGTGGAGCCGGCGTCGGCAAGACGGTGATCATCACCGAGCTCATCGCCAATATCGCCCGGGAGCATGGTGGGTACTCCGTGTTCACTGGCGTGGGAGAGCGGACACGCGAAGGCACCGCGCTCTACCGTGAGATGCAAGAATCTGGCGTTATTGACAAGACGGTACTCGTCTTTGGCCAGATGAATGAGCCGCCGGGAGCGCGCCTGCGCGTCGGGCTGACCGGTCTGACGATGGCCGAGTACTTCCGCGATGAGGGGCGAGATGTGCTCCTCTTTATTGACAACATCTTCCGCTTCGTGCAAGCCGGATCGGAAGTATCGGCGCTCTTGGGCCGCATGCCGAGCGCGGTGGGTTACCAGCCGACACTGGCCACGGAGATGGGGCAGCTCCAGGAGCGCATCACGTCGACGAAGACCGGATCCATCACCTCGGTGCAGGCGGTCTACGTTCCCGCTGACGACTACACAGACCCAGCCCCGGCGACGGTGTTCGCCCACCTCGACGGGACGATCGCGCTGGAGCGATCAATCGCCGAGCGTGGCATCTATCCGGCGGTGGATCCGCTGGCGTCAACCTCGCGCATCCTTGATCCGAATGTTGTGGGGCAGGAGCATTACACGGTCGCTCGCGAGGTGCAGCGCGTTCTGCAGCGATATCGCGACCTGCAGGACATCATTGCGATCCTCGGTGTCGAGGAGCTCAGTGAGGAAGACAAGCTGATCGTGGCTCGCGCGCGCCGCATCGAGCAGTTCTTCTCGCAGCCATTCTTTACGGCCGAGCAGTTCACGGGCACCCCAGGCCAGTACGTGCCGCGGGAGGAAACCGTCCGCTCGTTCAAGGAAATTCTCGAAGGACGGCATGACCACCTGCCAGAGCAGGCGTTCCGCTACGTCGGCAATATCGACATGGCGGTGGCGCAGGCCGAGCGGATGGGCGTGCGCTAGCCGTGAGCGGGACCTCAGCCGCTATGCTGCGTGGCGGAGCCGCTGGCTGAGGGGCTCTCGAAAGTCGAGGTACGAGAAGGATGGCGAAGCTCCGGGTCGAAATTGTCACCGGCGAGCGCGTAGTCTACACAGAGGATGACGTTGATATGGTCGTGGCGCCGGGAACCGACGGCTCCCTTGGCATTCTGCCGCGTCACGCACCGCTCATCATAACCCTCTCCGCGGGGGAGCTCCGGGTCAAGAAAGGGGGCCGGGAGCAGTCGCTCGTCGTCTTCGGGGGATTCATGGAGGTGACGCCCACCAAGGTCGTCGTGCTAGCTGACACGGCAGAGCGAGCGGAGGAGATCGATCTTGCCCGAGCCGAGGCCGCGCGGCGCCGGGCAGAAGAGTCGATTGCCAAGCGACAGTCTGCCATCGAGCTTGCGCAGGCTGAGGCGGCGCTCCGCCGGGCCTCAATCCGCTTGCGTGTCGGGCAGCGACGGCAGACCGGGCGGGCCCGCGTTCCTGGGATCGGCGAAGGCACGGGCAGCGAGGTATAGTGATCAAGATCGCCCCGCATGCCGGATGAGTGGCAGGCCCGGGTTGGATCACGGTCCGTCCGCCTGTGCTCGTGAGCGTCCCGTCAGGAGCCACCAATGGTAATTGCTTCGCGACCTGCCGCCGAACCGTCTCAGGTAACGACTGATGAACTCCTTGGACGGCGCTGGCTCATCGAGGGCGGTGTGTCGCTCCGCGGCGAAGTCACTATCAGTGGCGCGAAGAACGCGGCGTTACCGCTGCTTGCTGCAACGCTCCTGACGAAAGAGGAATGCACGCTCTCGAATGTACCGGATCTTTCTGACATTCGGACGATGATCGCGCTGCTGCGCTCGCTTGGCGCCGAGGTTGACTTCGAGCGGAGCAGCCGGCGGGTTCGGGTCCGGGCCGCGCAGATCACGAGCACGGTGGCGCCGCCGGCGCTCGTTGGCAAGATGCGAGCGTCCTTCTTGGTTGCTGGTCCCTTGCTGGCGCGCTGCGGCGAAGTGACTGCATCAACCCCAGGCGGGTGCCAGCTCGGTGCCCGGCCTGTCGATGTTGATGTGCGTGGCTTCCGGCAAATGGGCGCGGAGATCGAGGCGAACGACGAGCAGATTGTGGCGCGCGCCAACGGATTGCGCGGCGCTCATATCTACATGGATTATCCAAGCCACACGGGTACCGAAAACCTGTTGATGGCCGCCGTGCTGGCTGATGGCCGGACAACGATCGTCAATGCCTCGTGCGAGCCAGAGATCGTTGCACTCGGGAATATGCTCAACCGGATGGGCGCGCGCATCGCCGGGCTCGGCTCACCGACCCTCGTGATCGAGGGAGTCGATCGTTTGCATGGCGTCTCAGAGTCCATCCTGCCCGACCGGCTCGAAGCGGGCACCTACGCGATCGCCGCGGCGCTGACTCAAGGCGAAGTGATGTTGCACCGGGTGCGGGAAGCCGATCTTCTGCCGGTTCGCGCCAAGCTTGAGGAAGCCGGGGCAGAGGTTTGGTCCCGTGGCGAGTCGCTCCTCGTCCGTGCTCGGCAGGAGCTGCGCGCCGTGGAGATCCAAACGCTTCCGTTCCCGGGTTTCCCCACCGACTGTCAAGCCGCGTTTGCCGTGCTCATGACCCAAGCGCGAGGCCGGTCCACGATTCGCGAGCGCGTGTTTGAGGACCGGCTGAGGTACACGGATCAGCTCGTAGCGATGGGGGCAGATATCCGCGTTGAGAAATTTGCCCCGAACAAATATGGAACGAAGGCTGAAATCTTCGGGCCGACACCGCTGCGCGGCACTCACGTCCGGGCACTCGATATCCGGGCAGGCGCGGGCTTGGTGCTGGCAGGTTTGGTGGCCGAGGGCTTGACCGTGCTCTCCGATGTTTACCACATTGATCGTGGCTACGAAGGGATGATCGGGAAGCTGCGCGATCTCGGTGCTAAGATAGCTGAGACGAACGCCTGACCCGGCCCAAATGGATGCCTTCTTGTCCTGTGCTGCTGGCACAGCGTCTGCATAGGTGAATGGCGTACAATGCCAGTGCAGCGGAACGGGCACACGGTCCGCGCCTGGCGATGTCCGGGAGGGAGCCGTGCCTCCCCGAATCCTAATCGTTGATGACGAGCCGGCGGTGGCAGACTTGATCGAGGCTGTCCTTGTCGGCGAAGGATATACGGTGGCGATCGCACGGGACGGTGCGCAGGGCCTATTGCTTGCCCGCGACTGGAACCCCGATCTCATCCTCATGGATGTCATGCTGCCTGGGGTGGATGGGGGAACGGCGATCCGCCGACTGAAAAGCGATCCTGCCACAGCCGATATTCCGATCGTTGCCATGTCGGCGGGCCGGAACATCCGCGAGCAATCTGAAGAGTTGACCGATGCCGATGCGGCACTCTCCAAACCGTTCGATATTGATGCTCTCCTTGCGCAAGTCGCCTTCCACCTTTCACGGCGACGAACTGAGAACGATTCCTAACCGGTGACCCTGCGCCCTGACGTCTCGTCCTGTGATGATGGTGGCTCGCACGGACGACGAGTCATCGTTGCGATTCCCACCTATAACGAGCGAGAAAACCTTCCCTCGCTGGTGCAGGCCATCCTTGGCCTCGGGCCAGACTACGCGGTCATCATCGCCGACGACAACTCCCCGGACGGCACCGGCACGGTCGCCGATGAGCTTGCCGCGGCCTACCCAGGCCGGGTGTTCGTCGTTCACCGGCCGGGGAAGCAAGGGATCGGCCCGGCTTACCGGGCTGCGTTCGCGCGTGCCCTCACGATGCCCGCCGAGGTCATCGCGCAAATGGACGCCGATCACTCGCATGACCCGCGCGATTTACCGCGATTGGTCGAGGCGCTGACGCACGCGGATCTCGCCCTTGGCTCGCGTTACGTGGCGGGCGGGAGCACCCACGGCTGGCCGCTGCACCGCAAGCTGATTAGCCGGCTCGGCGGCCTGTATGCGCGGCTGGTTCTCGGCGTGCCGATTGCTGATCTGACCAGTGGGTTCAAAGCCTACCGGCGGCAGGCGCTTCTGGCCCTTGATCTCGATGCGATTCGGTCGGATGGATATTGCTTCCAAATCGAAACGACCTATCGCGCGTTGCAGCGTGGCTGCCGCGTGGTGGAAATCCCCATCACGTTCGTTGACCGGGTTGCCGGGAAGTCGAAATTGTCGCGGCGAATTGTCCTTGAAGCGATGATCGTGGTCTGGCGCTTGCGGTGGTCACACCTGCGCGGCCGCCTTTGAGCCGGTCCGCCTCACGTGCCGGTCCGCCAGTGCCCGGTCAATCTCGGCATCAAGCTCCTTGAGAAAGCGTTGTTTGCTGAAGCGGGCCGCGTGTGCCATCGCACGCGCGGGATCCCACCGTCGCTGGATGAATTCCATCACAGTGGCGGCGAGGCACGACGCCGTGGGCTGCGAAAAAAGGAGTCCTGTCTCGCCGGGAATGATGGATTCGAGCGCTCCCCCAGCGCCATAGGCAATGACCGGTCTCCCGGCCGCCTGAGCTTCGACGGCGGTGAGCCCAAAATCTTCGGCCCCAGGCAGGATCAGCGCGCGGCAGCGCTGCAGGTGAGCGATGACCTCGGCGTCATCGAGCGCACCGGTAAACTCGATCGTTGGGCCAGCGCGGCGGCGAAGATCGTTCATCGCCCGGCCAGTGCCGATAATCTTCAGTGGCAGCCGCAGGGCGTTGAATGCGTCGATGGCCAGATCAATCCGCTTATGTGGCACCAGCCGGGACACAACCACAAACCACTCCTCGGGAGGCTCGATGTGCGCTGGGGCAAAGCGCTCAATGTCCACGGGCGGATAGATGACAGTGGCATCGCGGCCATAGGCCCGCAGAATGCGCTGCCTGACGTTCTGAGAGTTCGCAATATAGCGGTCAACGCGGCGCGCAGCCTGGCGATCGCTCCGTCGCAGCCAGGCAAAGAGTGGCTTGCTCAGAAGTTGCAGAGGCCTGGGGATGCGGGCCGGTGTCAGGTACTCGGGATCGCCATAGAGGAACCGTCCTGGACTGTGGCAGTAACAGACGAGGACAGCATCAGGGCGAACCCGCGCATGGTGTGACCAGGCGCTGGAGTCGGCAATCACCAGGTCGAATGGTGCGAGCTGATCCGCGAGGCGGCGAAACGCTGCCGGATAGAGTGGCAACAAAAGCCGGTGATAGCGCTCTGCCTGTGGCAAGCTTCCTAGCATGCTCTCATGAATAGACCATCGACGGTAGTGGGGAGGGAGTGCGGCGAGGTCGAGGAGGGAGGTGAAGACAGGGGCTTCGGGGAAACGCTCTCGCAGCACATCGAGAACTCGCTCTGCGCCACCATACTGGGTGAGATAGTCATGAACAAGCGCGACCCGCACCAAATCCCCCTCGTTCCCGCAGCCAGTCACTGGTTGCCCAGAAATCGGAGTATAGTCAGGATGACGTGGCGTACGCGGTGTCGACAGGCGGGACTTCACAACATGCTGAATGGGTTGCCACAGAAGGGTGAGCGAGATGACGTCAGAGGTGCTGTCCATCGAGGAAGCGCGTGCACTCGCACTCGCGGCGCAAAAACTCGCGGGGCCCGTGCCGTCAGGCGCGCCGGCAAAGGAGCGTCTGCTATCTCTCATTGAGGCCCTCGGCTGCGTTCAGCTCGATTCCATCAACGTGGTCGCTCGCTCGCACGAGACGGTCCTGTGGAGCCGGCTGGGGCCGTACGATCCAGCACTCATTGGGGAGCTCTATGAGCCTGGGCGGCTGGTGGCCGAATATTGGGCCCACGCAGCCGCTCTGGTTCCCGTGTCGATGCTGCCGCTATTTTTGCGAACGATGCTGCGCTACCGCGATCCAGCGTCGCCACTCTATGCAGCTTGGGCGCCGCAACCCGACCTGAATGCCGCTATCCTGCATGCAATCCGTGAGCAAGGACCGCTGTCATCGCGAGCGTTTGCGCGACCGCCCGGCCCACGGCCCGAAGCCTGGAGCTGGTGGGGTGGCAAGCCGGAAAGTAAGGCGCTGGACTATCTCTGGACGTGCGGCGAGCTAGCTGTCCAACGCCGGGTGGGCTTCGAGCGCGTCTATGATGTGATGGAGCGGCGTCACCCGCGCCTGGTGTCGCTAGAGCCGCCACCAGAGGAAGAGGAGCGCCGCGCGTTCGTGGGGCGAGCGCTCACTGCGCTGGGGGTCGCGACACCGAAATGGGCCGCAGACTACTTCCGAACGGGCAGCAGACCCTATGTCCCGCCGAGGCTGGCAGAGCAGACGTTGCGGGCTTTGGAGATGGAAGGAATGGCGTTGCGCGTGTCTGTGCACGGCATAGCAGAGCCCACGTGGGTGAGCGCTTCCGCCGTGTCACAATTGCATCGCTTGCGGAGTGGGCAGTGGGCGCCGGAGCGAACAACGCTGCTCTCGCCCTTTGACAACCTCATCTGGCATCGCGAGCGGACGTCAACATTGTTCGGACTTGATTACCGGTTGGAAAGCTACACCCCGGCGGCGAAGCGGCAATACGGCTACTACACGCTGCCGATCCTGCACCGGGGCGCCCTTGTGGGGCGATTGGACCCGCATCTTGACCGGCGTCAAGGGCTACTCACCATCAAGACGCTTCACTTGGAGCCAGACACGCGGCCGTCGCAGGAGCTCGCTCAAGCCATCGGCGACGCCATCGCCGCCTATTGCCGATTCCTTGGAGCCAGGGATTGGCAGATTCTCGCTACCAATCCCCCCGCGTTTGGGCTCCTGATGCCAGCAGCACATCGCCGCCTGGCGGGCATGCGGATGCCAGGCGTGCCAGCCACTCCGGCGGCGATGGACTATCCGCCTCCTACGCGCCATCAGCAGACCGCCGGCCGGAGCCCAGCAACCCCTGATCGAGGCGACGATCTTGACAAGAGTGCCGCCGGATGATCGACGTTCTCTTGCTTGGAACTGGAGGGATGATTCCGCTGCCAAATCGCTGGCTGTCTGCCGTGCTCGTGCGCAGCGGCGGAGACCTTGTGCTCTTTGATTGCGGCGAGGGCACACAAATCCCCTGGCGGGTGTATGGGTGGGGGTTCCGCCGGCTATCGGTGATCTGCTTGTCGCACTGGCACGCCGACCATGTCGCCGGGTTGCCAGGGCTGCTGCACGCCGTGGCGAATGCTGGACGAACGGAGCCGTTGCGCATCTATGGCCCGCCCGAGACGCGGCGGGTTGTGGCTGGCCTGCGGCAGATCGCTCCTGTATTGCCCTATGCCGTTGAGGTTGTGGAGCTTGCCGGGGCCGAATCATTTGCTTTGCCGGGTGGGTGCCGCGCGACCACGCTCCTTGGAGCGCATCATGTGCCGTGTTTGGCGTACCGGGTAGACCGGCCCCGCGCGCCGCGTTTCGATGCCGAACGCGCCACTGCGCTTGGCATCCCCGTCAGGCTCTGGCGAAAGCTCCAGCTCGGTGAGGCGGTAAGCTGGGATGGGGGACATGCGGAGCCGGCGCACGTGCTCGGTCCGCCGCGGCGTGGCCTTGCATTCGCCTATGTCACGGATACGCGCCCGGTGCCGGATCTCGTACCGTTTGTTGCTGGCGTTGACCTGCTCGTGTGCGAAGGAACCTACGGCAGCGCGGATGATATGCCGAAGGCGATTCAGAATCAGCACATGACCTTTGCTGAGGCGGCGGCTCTGGCACGAGATGCAGGTGTTGGGGAGCTCTGGCTGACGCACTTCAGCCCGTCGCTTGAGACCCCTGAGCAATTCCTTGGCGAAGCGGCAGCGATTTTCCCGCGGGTGACGATCGGCCGCTCGGGGCTCACCACGACGTTGAGCTACGAGCAGGATCTGATCGAGACAGCCGACTCCCCGGCGTAAGTCGTTTCGCGTGCACGATACACCTCAGGAACTGGCGCTCGCACCCGTATCCGTGTCGAGCGACTGCTCGATAAAGGCCCGGATGGCGTCCATATCGCCGGTGTAAACCCAGCGCCCATCCTCGATAAACCCGCCCTGAAGGAGCGGCTCGCCGAGCGTGGTCAAGCTGATGTCGTCCCGATCAAGCTCACGAGCCAAGCGGGCGAGGGTGAGTTGCTCCTCGAGCCGGAAGCTGGTTTGGATTGCATCGCCGGCAGCCAGGATGATTTCGTCCGCGCGCGTCACGGAGCGAACGCTTTTGCCCTTGTCGAAAATAGCGAGCAGGACATCGAGCTGGCGCTCGCGGCGGGCGTCGTCGCTGTCGGCGTGGCGGGTGCGCACATATTTCAACGCCCGGTCGCCGTTCATGTGCTGCCGTCCAGGGGAGAACTCCACGACTTCTGTCCCGTAGTCCTCGGTCGGATATTGCTCATCCCGGATCAGATAGGGCACATCAACGTCGATCCCGCCAACCGCATCGACGACGGTCTTGAACCCGTCGAAATCGACCAGCACGTAGTGATCAATCGGGACCCGGAAGACGTGCTCGACGGTGTCCCGGACTTTCACGACGCCAGCAATGGGATCGTCTGGACGGGCCTTATGGCCATAGTTGTATGAGCTGTTGATCTTATCAAGACCAACGCCTGGAATCTCGACCAGGAGATCGCGGGGGATACTCACCGCAGCGACCTGCCGCTGAACGAGATCCAGATGCGCCAGGATGATGACATCCGCGTTCTGGTCGCCACCATCCGGTCTCCGATCCACACCGATCACCAGGACGTACAGATCGGTTTTTCCATGCCACACGGCAGAGTGGGCCGGGTCGCCGTCGGCCATGCCGGCCTCGACGATACGCCGGACGACGTCCAGGCGAGACGGCGACTCCGATTTTGCCGGAGGGCGGGGAGTCGCTGTTGGCGAAGGTAACCGGTGAGGCGCACGGGTGGCGGTTGGTGACGGCGCCGTGGTCGCGGTAAGGGTGTGTGCTGGCGTCGGACTGGTGAAGGCTCCTGCCGCTTGCGTCTCCGTGTGCGCGGGCTCTGATGTTGGCGCTGGTGTGCTGGTGGCCGTGGCAGTGGGAGTCGCTGTTTCCTCGCTGCCGATCGAGAAGGCGATCTCGGTTTCTCGCGTTGGCAAGGTAACAACGGCAGCTTTCTCAGCATCGACAATGGCGCTGACAACGCGCCAGCTTTGAATGCCCAGGGCAACGAAGGCCAGCGCTAGGACGAGCCCAACCGCAAGGGCCAGGCGGCGCCGTCCGGAGCGCGGCGGGGTCTGAGGCAGGCTGTGCGGGGTCCTCTCGGGCGCTGCCGGAGGTGGCGTTGTCTGCAAAATGGCTTCCTCTCCCTTCCTGGCGCGCGGCATCAGCGGAAAGCGGATGCGGGCACCTGCTGGGTTTCGGGCGCACCGGCCCATAGTTTACTTGGTTCAGTCAAGTGACAACAGCAAATCATCGCCGCGGACGCACGCATGTCGCATGCCACACGCCAGGCCGATTTTCGAGAGAATGGCGCTGGCAATTCAGGCCACAGGCTGAGAGGTGGTGTCCGTAGGACACTTTGATGACACATCGGGGGCGGCAAATGGCTGATCAGACCGGCGCGCCGGTTCCAGGAGTGCCTGGAGTCTTTGTCGAGCGGAATGTTCCGTGCCGTGTGCGCGACGGAACCGTGCTAATGGCCGATGTCTACCGGCCATCCGGCGTAGGACCATTCCCTGTCATCCTTATCCGATTGCCATATGACAAGACCCAAGCGGAAAACATCGCCTACAGCCATCCCTCGTGGTACGCCCGGCATGGCTACATCGTTGTCTGTCAAGACACGCGGGGCCGTTATGCCTCGGAAGGGGAGTGGTATCCATTTCTCCATGAAGCGGAAGACGGCTATGACACGATCGAGTGGGCTGCACGGTTGCCGGGGGCGAACGGCAAGGTGGGGATGTACGGATTCTCTTACGCGGGAGCAACGCAGTTGCTGCCAGCAGTATTGCGTCCGCCGAGCCTCGTGACGATTTGCCCGGTGATGACAGCGTCCCAGTACTACGAAGGCTGGACGTATAACCAGGGGGCGTTCGCGCTGGCGTTCGCGGCTTCCTGGGCCATGAATCTTGGCGTCAACAACGCCCAGCGGCGGGGCGATGACGAGGCCGTGCGGACCTACGCGACGGCATTCGCGAATGCGCTGGCTTGGGACTGGTATTTGCCCCTCAAGGACTTCCCGCCGCTGCGTGGGCCTGACACGGCCTATTTCTTCGACTGGCTAGCCCATCCAACGTACGATGATTACTGGCGGCGCTGGAGCATTGACGACGACTATAGCCGGATCACGACACCTGCGCTCCATATTGCCGGTTGGTACGATGTCTTCCTCAGCGGCACGGTGGCAAACTTCCGAGGGTTGCGGCGCTATGCGGGGACGGAGGAGGCACGGCGCGGGCAAAAGTTGATCATCGGGCCGTGGTACCACATTCCCTGGCGCCCGCTGGTCGGCAATGTTGCCGACAATGCGTCGCCCAGCGTGGTTGATGATTGGCAACTCGCCTGGTTCAACCAGTTCTTGAAGGGGATTTGGACGGGCGTGCTGGACGCCCCGGTGACCGTCTTCGTTCTCGGTGAAGATCGCTGGCGCGACGTTGACGACTGGCCACCCAAGGAGGCCACGCCGACCGCGTGGTACGTGCACTCCGGCGGGCGCGCGAACTCTGTCTTCGGCGATGGCTCTCTTTCGCTTGAGCCGCCCACTGACGAGCCGGCCGATATCTTCACGTACGATCCTGGCGCACCCAATCTGAGTCAGGGGGGCCATTCGTGTTGCTTCCCCTGGGTCGCACCGATGGGACCGGCCGATCAGGCGGCCAGCGAGCAGTGGAATGGCGTGCTGGTGTACACGAGTGAGCCGCTGGCAAACGACCTGCTCTTGCTCGGCGATGTCTCTGTCCGGCTGTTTGCTGCCACCACGGCGGCCGATACTGACTGGACAGCCCGGTTGTGCCGCGTCGATCCCAACGGAGTGTCGATCAACCTCCAGGAGGGGATCGTGCGCGCACGCTATCGCACCTCAACGGTAAGGCCTGAGCCGATCGTGCCAAACCAGGTGTATGAGTACGAGATTCGTCTGGGACCGGTCGGTGTGCGGATACCGGCGGGACACCGGTTGCGCCTGACCATCTCCAGCAGCGACTTCCCGCAATGGGACCGCAACCTGAACACCGGCGGGGAGTTAGGAGCCGAGGGGCCCTCACGGGCCATTGTGGCCACTCAGACGGTGCTGCACGATGCCGCTCATCCCACGCGCGTTATTTTGCCGGTTGTGCGGGAGCAGTGATCACGATGCGAATCGCCCGGAGCATCCTGTCGGTCCCGGCCTCGTCGCCGCGCATGATCGAGAAGGCGCTTGCGACCAGCGCGGATATGGTCTTCCTCGACCTCGAAGATGCCGTGGCCCCAGCGGAGAAAGCCACAGCCCGGTCCCACGTGATCGCGGCGATGCGCGATCTGGACTGGCGGGGAAGGCCGCGCGCATTCCGCGTCAATGGTCTCGATACGCCATATTGCTACCGCGATGTCATTGAGATCGTCGAGACGCTCGAAGGCCGGGTCGATCTCATCATTGTGCCGAAAGTAAGCCGTCCAGAGGATGTTGCCGTGGTGGCGACGTTGCTCTGGCAGATCGAGCTAGCGACGGGCAGTAGACAACGCGTCGGCATCGAGGCGCAGATTGAATCGGCCGTGGGCCTTGTCTCGTGTGAGGGCATCGCGGCCGCGAGCGACCGCTTGGAGGCGCTCATCTTTGGCCCCGGAGATTTTGCGGCGACCGTGGGTATGCCAGCGAGCGCGATCGGGACGCCGGATGACTGGGACGCCCGGTATCCGGGCCACCGCTGGCACTATGCCATGTCGCGCATCGTGGTCGCCGCGCGAGCAGCAGGCTTGCGGGCTGTAGATGGCCCCTACGCGGATGTTCGTGATCTGGAGGGGCTGCGCCGTTCATGCGAGCAGGCGAGGGCGCTTGGATTCGATGGCAAGTGGTGCATCCACCCGGCCCAAATTCCGGTTGTCAACGAGGTCTTTACACCAGACGAGGCTGAGCTAGCGTGGGCTCGTCGGGTGCTTGCCGCCTACGAGGAAGCGACGGCCGCCGGGCGAGGCGCGATCATGCTTGATGGCAAGATGATTGATGCTGCGAACGTGCGCATGGCGCGACGCACGCTCGCGATGGCAGGGGAAAAAGCGTCACCGGCATAGTCACCTTCCGGCGAACGCCAACGTGGAATGCAAACGCCGGGTGCTCTCGTGAGTACCCGGCGTTGCATGTGGTCATCGCGATTGTTAAGAGCCAGCCTCAGTTGACTGCTCCGCATCGCTGGCCGCGGGGGTTGCTCCCTCGGCAGCACCTGCGGCTTGCGCGCGAGCAGCCGCTCGGGCAGCCGCCTCCTCGGCGGCAGCTTGCGCCGCGATCTCTTCCTGGCGGCGCCGCTCAGCCTCAAGCCGGGCCTGCCGTGCCTGAAGGCGCTGCTTGCGCTTCGAGACAACGGGCTCGGCCGCGGCCACACTCAGCTTGCGCATGAAGCGCTCGACCTGTCCGGCTGTGTCGACGATCCGCTGCTCACCCGTGAAAAAGGGATGGCAGACATTGCACAAGTCAGTTCGCAAAATTGGCTTCGTGGACCGCGTCGTAAAGGTATTGCCACACGCGCAAATCACTTGCGCCTCGACATACGGTGGGTGAATACCGGGCTTCATGATAGCTCCCTTGGCCGTGCCTTAGTCCGCTGCCGTAGCAGCGTGCTGCGCAGGTGCGCCGGCTTCGGACTTCGGCCGGCCACCGATCGGGTATACATCGGGCGGATAGACGCTGATGCGGCGCTTGTTGCGATGCACCGGCTCAAACTTGACGACACCATCAATCAAGGCGTAGATAGTGTGGTCCTTGCCGATGCCCACGTTGTTACCGACCCAGAACTGTGTCCCGCGCTGGCGTACGACAATACTGCCCGCGCGGACGAACTGCCCATCGTAGCGCTTGACGCCGAGCCGCTTGGACTCGCTGTCGCGCCCGTTTCGTGAGCTTCCAACACCTTTCTTATGAGCCATGGTTGTGTGCTCTCCTTTCTTGCCTGGTGACGCGGCGAGTGCCGCCGGAGCGTGCGGATGAGCTAGGCGTTGATCGCCGTAATCGTCAGGCGCGACAACGCCTGGCGGTGGCCAAGGCGCCGGCGATACCGCTTCTTCGGCTTGTACGTAAAGACGACAATCTTCTCGCCACGGAAGTGATCATCAACTCGGGCGGTTACAGTCGCACCGGCGACGACTGGAGTGCCCACGCGCACCTCGCCCTGGTTCGCCACCAGGAGCACGCGGTCGATCGTAATCTCGGTGCCGGCATCGACCGGCAAGCGCTCGACCGACAGGCGGTCACCGACGCTGACCCGGTATTGCTTGCCGCCGGTCTCGATGATAGCGTACCCCGGTGCCTGGGCAGCGGCCGCGGCTGGCGCGGTGGGCTGCTCGGCGGCCGGCTCGGCGGTGGCTTCGGCCGGCACAGTGGTCGGTTCAGTTGCAGGATCGCTCATCGTATCGTCTCGCCTGGTTTCTCTGCCAACGTGCGGGATACCGCGCACACGAAATCGGGTGCCAAGCGCACCCGCGACGCCAAAGTGTACCACAATGAGCGCTCGGATACGCAGTTGCACACCGGTGTTCTGAAGTCCAGCTGATGGCGCGCTTGGCGTGGCAGAGATCCAGCACGATTGAGATTGGATGCCACGATTGGGACGGGCCCGATTGCGATGCTTACTCATGCTCCCCCACTCGCTCGACGAACGTTCGTTTCCCTTGGCCACGACATGAGGAAGGATGTAATGGCGCCTACAGCGGTTCTCCGTTGGACCACATATGATCGAAAGGGAGCTGTGCATGCGGTTTTCGCCAAGGAAGGTCACACTTGTGAGGAGGTTCTCATGGTCAAGCTTGCGGTCGTGGTATTTGCAGATACTGAGTCGCACGCAGATTTAGGACGGGTGGTCAATGCCATGCTGGTGGTCCGCGAAGCTGCTGAATCTGGAGATGATGTGCGCTTCATTTTTGACGGAGCAGGTACGAAGTGGATTGCGGAATTGGAAAACCCAGATCACCGCTCACATAAGCTGTATCAATCAGTTTTCCGGCATATAAGTGGAGCATGTAAGTACTGTGCGGCAGCATTCGGCGTTCTTGACACGGTAGCTGAGACTGGTGTGTCATTACTTGACGAGTACCACCAGCACCCAAGCCTACGGCGACTTGTAGCCGATGGATACGAAGTCCTTGTTTTCTGAGCGCTCGCGCGACCTTTGCGCACAGAATCAGCTCGCATGGGAGGATCTGAGGAAAACACCTCCTGCGTGGCAATCCAACCGCGTCAACAGATGTGGTCCAGATACCGCTCGCGTTGCACACGCGCCCGTACCGGCGTCGAGGCATCGTGCTCACGATTGCACTGGAAGCGACCGCTGACCGGGCAGGTGAGTAGGTGCGTTCAGTGGCAACTGTGACGGGTGCCGATGATACCGGCCAGGAGACCATTCCCCCAGTCCACTGGATTTCCTTTCTATTGTCACTCACGGCTGCCCCTGATCGAGCAATGCTTCCTCTTGGCTCCAGCATATGGAGCGTAACCTTGGCATACCGTAAGCTTTCCTACATGCTGAGGCGGTCGGCGTCTTTGGCGCTGGTTGAGCCACGAAGCTAACCCCAATGCCCGACCCATTCAGTTCAGGCAGGCAGGCCTGGCAATGAGGTGGCGGGCGGTGCTTTAACAATCGTCACGTAATCGTTGCGCCACGCTCACTATACTTTTCAGTGACGTGTGGCCGGTCGGGCACACGAGCGACTACGACCGGCTCAGGATCAGACGATGACGATGCAGCAATCAAATAGCTTGCCCACGGCGCGCCCCCTAATCTTGGTTGTGGATGATGAGCCAGTCCTGCAAGAAACCATCGCGTTCAACTTGCGGCGGGAAGGATGGTCGGTCGAAATCGCTGGCGATGGCCCGGCCGCACTGGCTAGCGCGCGGGCGCTCCGCCCGGATCTGATCATTCTCGATGTAATGCTGCCGGGCATAGATGGTTTTCAGGTGCTGCGCCGGCTCCGGAGCGAGTCCAACGTCCCGGTACTCTTCCTCTCGGCTCGCGGTGAAGAGGTTGACCGTGTGCTCGGATTGGAGCTTGGCGGCGACGACTATTTGACCAAGCCGTTCGCCATGCGTGAGCTTGTCGCTCGTGTGCGCGCCATGCTGCGCCGTGCCAGCCTAGCTCTCGGCGATCCAGGAGCGCTAGAGGTGGGCGAGGCGCAGCCAGCGCTGGTTTCGCACCGGCCCGCGGGCGTTCTCTCGGCTGGTGACCTCACCATTGACCCCCTGCGGCGCGAGGCTGTGCTCAACGGGGCGCCTCTCGCCCTCAAGCCAAAAGAGTTTGATCTCCTCGCGTATTTCGCGCGGCACCCTGGCATTGTGCTGACCCGTGAGGCGCTGTTGCGAGAGGTTTGGGGCTACGATGTGCCCATTGATACGCGCACGGTTGATGTGCATATTCGCTGGTTGCGGCAAAAACTTGGCGATGATGAGCATGGCCGGCAATGGATTGAGACTGTCCGAGGCTATGGTTACCGGTTCGCGGTGCCATCGAAGGCGCAATCGCAATAGCGGGACATGCCTGCGGCAGGAGCACATCGCTGGTGCCTGAAACCTTGCGGGGCCGTCTGGCCCTGACGTATGCCGCCGTCATCCTCGTATTCATCTCCGCGCTTGGCGGTTGGATCATCTTTGCTGTCCGCGATCTGTACCTTCACCGGCTAGAAGAGCAACTCACCGCCGAAGCCCGTCTCGTTGCGGCCGCCACCGGTTCAGCAATAGCGTCTGGCGCAACGCCGCAGGAGCTCAACGATCTCCTGATGCGTCTTGCCAGTGGGATCGACTCCCGGCTGACGATTGTGGCGCCAGATGGCACCGCGCTCGCTGATTCACAGACAAGCCCGCAAGCGATCCCGAACCTGGCGCAGCAGCCGGAAATTGTCGAGGCTAGGCAGGCTGGTTATGGCATACACCGGAGTGCTGATGACGTCGCGGTGGCGGTTGCGATCGAAGGAGGCGGGGGCGCGGTCACGCGGGTGTCGGTGCAGCTTGGAGACGTCATGGGCGCGGTGTGGCGAATCCAGCGGAATGTCATCGCTGGCGCGGCCGCAAGTGTTGCCGTCACGGCGATTGTTGCGCTCGTCGTGGCCAGCCGTATTACCGGTCCATTAGAGGCGCTCAGGCGCCATGCAGCCGGCGTGGCTGCTGGGCAGCTTGACGCCGAGGTGGTGCCCGTCGCCCCGCGGGAGCTCGCCGACGTCGCACGAGCCTTCAATGCCATGACAGCTCGCATCCGCGAGCTGATGGCGCTGAGTGAGCGCGAGCGATCCCGTCTCGAAGCGATTTTTGCCAATCTTGGAGACGGCGTGCTCATTGTCGACGAGCAGGAAGCCGTCAGAAACCTCAATGCGGCGGCAGGGGCGATGGTTGGAGCCGGATCACGGACTCCCGAGGGGCAGCCGCTGGTGGTCGTTGCCCGGGATCACGACCTTGTCGCGCTTGTCCGCGTTGCCCTCGCAACCGGAGTCACCCAAGCCCAAACCATCCAGCACGCACGGACGGGCCGCACGATCGAGGTGCTAGTCCAACCGGTCACGATTGGCGAGGAGCGGGTCGCCATTGTCGTGCTCCGCGATGTCACCACGGTGCGGCGCCTGGAAACGGTCAGGCGGGAGTTCGTCGCTAATGTCTCCCACGAACTGCGCACTCCGCTGGCATCCATACGTGCGCTCGTCGAGACGCTCGAAGCCGGGGCGATGGAGGATCCCGCAGTGGCTGGCGATTTTCTCCGGCGCATCGTGACCGAGGTGGACCGCCTGACTGCGCTGGTTGATGAGCTTCTCGAGCTGGCGCGTCTGGAATCCGGGCGGATCGCCATGCGGATCGAGCGTGTGCCTGCCCGCGAGCTCGTGATCCAGGGCGCCGAGCGGTTGCGCCCACAAACGGAGCGGGCGCGGCTCAACCTGGTCGTTGATGTACCAGACGGTTTACCCGAGGTGCTTGCCGACCGGAGCCGCATCGAGCAAGTCCTGGTCAACTTGATTCACAATGCGATCAAGTTCACGCCCGCGGGAGGCAGCATCACGGTTCAGGCGGGCACGGAGAACGGCACGGTCTGGATTTCGGTCAAGGATACCGGCGTCGGCATTCCTGAAGCTGAGCTACCCAGAATCTTCGAGCGATTCTATAAGGCCGACCGGGCGCGGCGAACCGAAGGGACCGGCCTCGGCCTGGCGATTGCGAAGCACATCGTTCAGGCCCACCGCGGCACAATCGAGGCATCAAGCGTGCCTGGGCAGGGCGCTACCTTCCGGTTCACGTTGCCGATTGCTGGGGCGGCTGGAGGTTCCAGCGCTACCGGCGTCCGGAGCGGGGATCAAGCGCATCTTGCAGGCCGTCGCCGAGAACATTGAACGCGAAGACGGTCAGCGTCAGGGCGATACCGGGGAAGGCCATATACCACCAAGCGTCGCGGAAGTAATTTCGCGCGCTGGAGAGCATGGTGCCCCATTCGGGCGAGGGTGGCTGGGCGCCGAGGCCGATAAAGCTCAGCGAGCTCGTTGAGAGGACCGCGTACCCAACGTCTAGCGTGACCTGGATGATGACCACCGAAATCGCGTTGGGCAAGATGTGGCGGAGTAGCAAGCGACGCGTTGACATGCCGATACTGCGCGCTGCCTCCACGTACTCTCGCTCTTTGATTGAAAGCACCTGGCCCCGAACCAGCCGCGCATACCAGGGCCAGAAGACAGTTGAGAGCGCAATCATCGTGTATTTGAGATCTCGCCCCAAGGAGGCAGCGATGGCGATCGCGAGCACAAACGCTGGGAACGCCAGGAACATGTCGGTAAAGCGCATGAGGAGTTCATCAGCCAGGCCGCCGAGATATCCCGAAACCGCGCCGATCAGGGTGCCAAAGGCAACCGCAAAGCTCAGCACCACGGCTGCCACCTGGAGCGAGACCCTGGTGCCGGTCATGATCCGGCTCAGGATGTCCCGGCCGAGGTCATCCGTCCCGAGCAGGTGCTCTCGCGATGGGGGCTGAAGCTTCATCTCAACATAATTCTCAGGGGGTGTGTAAGGATCGTAGGGTGACAGCGCCTCGCCGAAGAGCGCCAGGAAGAAGAAGAGAATCACGATGATGACGCCGGCCAGGTTGAGCCGGTTACCGATCAGGAACCGCTTGAGGTTACGCCAGAGGAGCGCTCTGGGGGAGCGGTGCGGCAGCGTGGCGAGCGAGGCGACACGGTCCTCGCCCAGCGCGGCGGTCAAGGCAGGCGATGGTGAAGCGTGCTCGGCGCTCATGCGTAGCTAATCCGCGGATCGAGAAACAGGTAAGCCAAATCTACCACCAGGTTCATCAACACAAAGATCAGGGCGATGATCAACGTCGTAGCCATAATGGCATTGTAGTCAACCGATTCGATGGCCTTGACGGCGTAGCGCCCGATTCCTGGCCATGAGAAGACAATCTCGACGAGGAACGCTCCTGACAGCAGCAGGCCGATCTGGAGACCGAGCGACGTTACCGTCGGAAGCAGGGCATTCTTCAGGGCATGCCGGGTGATCACCGTTGATTGCGCGAGCCCTTTCGCTCGGGCCGTGCGGATGTAGTCCTGGTTGAGTACTTCGAGCATGCCCCCGCGAACCATCCGTGTGACGACTGCCAGCGATCCATAGGCCAGCACGCAGACCGGCATCAGGAGATGCTCGGCAGCAATCTTGAGCACATGCCAGTTCCCGGTGAGCAGCGCGTCAATCGTGTAGAGCGAGGTGATCGAGCGGGGCGGCTGCACGTTGACCGGGAGGCGCTGGCCATCTGGCAACCAGCCGAGCTTGCCGAAGAAGACAAACTGGACGACGAGCGCAAGCCAGAAGACCGGCAGTGCCAACCCTGAAATTGACACGAAACGAGCCACGTGGTCAATCAGCGTGTCGCGCTTCACCGCCGAGGCGACACCGAGCGGGATGCCCACAGCGGTCGCAATGATAAAGGCATACAACCCTAATTCGATGGTGGCCGGCAAATAGCGCTTCAGGTCCTCCCGAACCGGCTTGCGCGAGGAGAAGGACTTGCCGAAATCGAGTTGGACCACACCTTTGACATAATTGATGTACTGAATAGGAACAGGTTTGTCTAAGCCGTAATCTTTGCGGATTTTTTCGACCGCGCTCTTGCTGGCACGTGGACCGGCGATCATCCGGGCAGGATCGGCGGGGACGAGGTGCGACAGGGTAAAGGTGATGAGTGACAGGCCAATCAAGACAAACACGAGGAATATCAGTCGCCGCACGATAAGTCGAACGATCACGAGCTAGACCTCACTCTGGTAGCAGCGGTACCAGACTGTTCCTGCATCCGGACCAGACTGTCGGGCGAGGCACGTCAACCGCGCCTCGCACTCAGTCTTTGCGCGGAAACCCGCTGGCGCCAGGCGCCGTGCCAGTCGCTACGAGGCCGTCTCCCGGTACATGCGGTAGTAGGGATAGGCCTCAAGATACAAGGGATTCGCATAGAACCCCTTGATATCCTTTCGGAGAATCGTATAATACTGCACCTCCCCGTAGTAGATAGCCGGAGGATCTTGTTCAGTCAAGATATTCTGCGCTTCCTTCATGAGCTCGATCAGGCGATTTTCGTCTATCACGTTCGCCGCCTCGGCCATGATCTCCTCGAAGCGCTCGTTCACCCACCCTCCAGCGTTGCTCCCGCCGCCTCCGGTAGCATCCTTCGTGAAGTTGGGATACAGCTGATTCCACGGGTCGTTGTAATCGGGCCACCATGCCCAGGCCCCGAGGAACTCCGGCTTTTCTTCTGGCGGAGCGTCACCGAAGATGACATCGTTGTGCGTTGCAGTGTCGACCTCAACCAGATTCAGCACGAAGCCCATTTTTTGCACGTTGGCCTGGAAAAGTTGGGCCACAAGCTTCTCTACCTCATCCTCAGATGGGAGCTGATAGGAGAAGGTGTCACCCTCCTTGAAGCCGGCCGACACGATAAGTTCCTTGGCCCGGTCGAGATCAGTCTGATAGAGGAAGACATTGGGATCATACCCCTTGACCGTGGTGGGAATGGGTCCCGACCGCTTGAGGAGTCCCCGGTAGGCGCCGTTGATTACATCATCGTAGGGGAAGGCGTAAGAGAAGCCCTGCCGCGCCTCTTTGGGAAGCTTGGCAGCGTTGAGAATAATCCAGTTTACGCGGGTAGACGGGTAGATGAGAACTTGCAGATCGGGGTGGCTCTTCAGCGCTTCCACATCTTCCGGTGTCAAGGTGAAGGTAGTGGCGTCGGCCTCGCCTTGCTCAAGGAGCTGCCGGCGGACCGCATTCTCTGGCACGATCCGGAAGACGACCTCGTCGAAATGAGGTCCTTCCCAGCCGCCATGGTACTCATCGAAGCGGACGAGGCGGATGCGCTCATCAAGCGTGTTTTCGACAAGGCGGTATGGACCGGTTCCGACGGCGTTGAAGCTCAGCCATTCGTGTGCCCACGGGTCGCTCTCGGTCTTGTTATCCTGCCACGCCTTCGGGCTGACGACGTAGGGTCCGTAGGACGAGGCCATGGCCGCCAGGAAGAGCGGTTGCGGCCGCCCGAGATTGAACCGCACGGTCGTCGCATCAACGACCTCGATTTGGTTCTCCGGGTCGTCACAGAAGCGGGCAATCACGTTATACGGCCCGCGCTCCATACGCCGGAAGCGCACAAATGACTGCTTGACGGCCTCGGCATCGCACGGCGTCCCGTCGTGAAACACTGCATTCGCCGGCAGCTTGAAGGTGAACGTGGAATTGTCTGGGCTCGCTTCCCAGGATTCGGCAAGCATCGGCTCGTACTCGTCAGTGCTTTCGCCCTTGTATTGGATCAACATCTCATAGCAGGCCAGGCACACGGCCGAGCCAATTGTCGTGTAGGTCGAATGGGGATCGATATCGTTGGTGCCGGCCGTGATAATGAGCGTGAGCGTGCCGCTGCTCGAATCTTGCCGCGCTGCGCGAAGCGGCGTGCGCCCCTGCCAAGGGCGGGCGGCAGCTTTGGGCGCATTCGCCATGAGCGCGCCGATCACCGGAGTTGCCACTCCCAAGCGGAGTCCGATTTCAAGAATCTGGCGCCGGGTGAGCCGGCCACTGAGGGCATCTCGGATGAATGCGGCTTCACGAGTGCTGGCCATTGTGTCGTTTCTCCTTCCGGCGACTGCGACGGCGGCTGATCGGATCGCGCGTCAGCCCAGCAGATCGGCGACCGCCCTGTCGCATCTGACTATCAGCCATCGATCGTCAGACCTGAGCTTCGAGTCTGGAACTATACGAAGCCCATGACGATCCTGCAAGAAGCCTTCGAAGGGGCCAAGGAGACCGGTGACAGTGCCCATTCGTCAACGGTGGGGAGATGGTGGTACGCTGTTGCCGTCCGATCTCGGTCCGCCCGCGCCGTAGGCGTCCCGGCGAACCTGGCTGGAAGTGCCGGGCGGCCGCTGCCGAATAAGGGAGATGGACGCGCCTTTGAAGGGCAACCGGCGATCAGCGACAACGAAACGATCCATGCGCCGAACCTGGTCGGCCATGACGCGACTGGCGATGGTGGCTGCGCTGGTGGCAGGTTTGCTGCCAGGAGTGGCGTGGGGCCAAGCGCCTGCCTGGCTTTCGCCTGGGTCAGCGGCGCGCCTTGATCTTGGATTTCTCGTCCTTGTTCCTGCCGATGTGCCCGCACCGTTCAGCGGTGAGCCGGCCATTGATGCCCGCGATGGGTATTACAGCTTGTACTGGCTTATCCCCGGCTCTCCACCCACCTATCTCATGATTACCGGTGAGGTCGGGGGGACGATTCCTGACTTCTCCTACTATGACCGGAATATCCAGCTTCAGGTGAATGCCGAGGTGCGTGGCCAGCCGGCATACCATGATCTGACGCCGATCTACGACAAGGTCTATTGGGAAGAGAACGGCGTTGTCTACACGGTGGACAGCAAAGGGCTGACAGAAACCGATTCACTGTCGCTCGCTCAAGCGTTGATTCCGCTTACTTTTCCCTCCCCGAACGAAGGCAGCGGGGGTGAGGATCAGACGTCGGGTGGCGCCTCGCCCGATCAGACGCAAGGCGAGGAGACGCACAATGGCAACACCGATGCACCGAGCGCCGCACATCTCACGTGCCCAGACCGGGTTGCTCCTGGGGCGGTGGCACAGATCACCCTTGATGGCACTGGCGACGTGACAGTGGACGCGAGTGACGGCGTATTCCCGGCTACATCGCTGAATACCACCTTTGATCCTAGCGCGGCTGGCACCGACGTTGTGCGTGGGCAACTGTATGGCGGAGGGCAGGCGGTCCTGGAGTGGCAGGCTCCTGATGCGCCCCTCACCGCGTACATCTTTGTGCTGAACCCCAATGGGGATGTGCTGGTTGACTGCGGCATTGAGGTGTCAGGCGCCGGTTCCAGTGAGGCGAGCGCGAAGAGCCCATCGAATGCGACGCTGATCGGCGATGGGACATGGATTGATCCCCGTTTTGATGCTGTGGTTGATGCTGTACTCGCGTACGGCAAAACTCCAGCCGGCGATGGTACCGGAGGACCTGATGTCAGCGCTGAGCAGATTCGCAACCTAGTCGGCGCTCCAGAGATGACGGTGACCGTGCCGACGCCGACCGCGACAGCGGCGAAACCGACACCGACTCCGACGCCGACACTGGCTCCTGCTACCGATCCAAACGGTATGGTGGCTCTTGAGATCGGCCCGGAAGGAGGGCAGTTGAGCTGCCCGGCTGGCGCGACGATCGTCGTGCCGCCTGGGGCGTTGAAAGAGCCCGCGGTTGTTGCAATCCGGCCGGTTGCTGACTCCAAGCTGCCGCGATCGTCGCGCGTGCGCCTGCTCCAAGGCACTGGCTTCGATGTGACGTTCGCGTCGGCTACCGGCGAATCCATCGGGCACCTCCTAAAGCCAGCCAGCCTGACCGTTAACTTGCCGGGGCAAGCGCAACAAGGCGTCACCTTGTATCGCGTCACCGGGACTGGCCTCCAGGCGCTGAGCGGCGTCGCGGTGTCGGAATCCTCTGCTCGTGTGTCGCTGAGTCAGTCGGTGCGCCTGGTAGCAGGTGTTCCAGCTCCAGCGGTCCAGCAGGGTAATGGGCGAGACTCGTTGCCGTTCATCCTCGGTGGATTGGGATTTCTCACGTTCTTAAGCGTCGTCATGCTGCTGAGCAGTGCTGTGTTGCGAGCGCGGCCAAAAGCGGTCATGCCGCGTCGCACGGCGCCGAGCCGGGTTCGCCTGCGCTAGCCTGATCGATTTGCCAGTCGTGGTGGCCGTGTGAAGCCTCGGCGCCTGACCAGCTCGGAATCATCCGGGCTCATGACTTGCCGGGGTGGCTAGATCAGCGTGCTCACGGAATGGCAAGCCGTTGGTGTCCTGGTGGCTGACAGCTCGCGGAAGGCGAACGGTGAATGCCGCCCCGCCAGAGTGAGCATCGCTGACAGAGATCTGGCCGCCGTGCGCGGCGACAAGCTCATGGCAGATATATAACCCAAGGCCAAGACCGCCAGCTCCTCCCCGGCCGGCTGCTTCCGCGCGATAGAACGCCGTGAAGATTCGCCCTCGATCTTCTGGCGGTATGCCTGGGCCATCGTCGCAGACGCGGATCACTGCTTCATCGGTAGCTTCGTCTAGCTCCACGTTGACGCTGATATGCCCACCAGGCGGTGTGTACTTGATCGCATTGCCAACAAGGTTATCAACAACCTGGTGAATGCGGTCTGCATCCCACCTACCCACTATCTCTGCGCGATCTGCAGAGAACTGCAAGCGATGCTCGGGAGCGGCCGCCATGCGAGATTGCACGACCTCCCGGCAAATAGCCACGATGTCTGTGGGGGCGCGGCGGATTTCGAGTCCGCCAGCGCGGAGCCGGGATACGTCGAGCAGGTCATCAACCAGCCGGGTCATCCGGTCAACATGTCCGGCGATGGCGTTGAGGCGGCGGACGTGGTGGTCGTGCCCACCCTCCTTGGCGAGCTCTTTGGCAACAAGCTGCACGAAGCCGCGAATGGGTGTCAGAGGAGACCGCAGCTCGTGGGAGACCACTGATACGAACTCGTCCTTGACGCGGGCTGCCTCCTTGAGCGCCGCAATATTCCGGAAGACCGCAACGACTGCTGCAATCTCCCCGTGGGGCTCACGGATCGGCGCGGCGCTAGCCAGCACCGGCGTGGTCTTGCCATCGGGTCCAAGGGCGAGCAGCTCGACGCCGGTAATCACGTCGCCGGTGCGCAGCGCGGCGGCAATGGGCAACGTCTCATCCGTGCAGCGGTCCTTGTCGAGACGAAGGAGGCGGCAGCTCAGATCGGCATCGCGCAATGGCCCAAACAAGGCTGTTGCGGCGTCGTTCGCGGCAAGAATCCGGCCGTCTGGAGGTGCAGCGAGGACGACGGCTTCTGGCAACGCGGTCAGCACGAGGGCAAGCCGGCGCTGCTCCGCGCGGGCGCGTTGCAGTTGTGTCTCGCGCTCGGCGCTTGCGCCTGCTGCCTCGATGATCGGCGCTACCTGCTCAGCCAGCGCCTCGAATTTCGCGATCTCCACTGACGTAAATCGGTGCCTGGCGAGGAGTCCAATCACGGCGACGCCTTGCAAGCGGCCGCCGCTGCCAATGATGGGGACCCCTAGTGCCGAGCGCACGGCTGTGCCGCGCAGTGCCACACTGTCAATCCGTGGATCGCGAGCCAAATCCTCGATCGCCAGTGTCCGTAACTCCTGGGCGACGAGACCGGCGAATCCCTCGGCGAAGGCAGGCTGCCGGCCGTCGTCATATGGATCGCTTGCGAAGCCGTAGCGCGCGGCGAGGGTTAGAGTGCCGCTCCTGTCACCAGCCAGGAAGAGCGCGCCGGCGTGGGCACCCTGCATGCCGACCAGGGCTCGCAGGACGCCTTCGAAGACCTGCCGGCGGCCCGCCTCGTCGCCTGGCGCATTGGTCGCCGCAGCGCGAAGGGAAGCGAGGACGCTCGCCGTGGACCTGGCAATGATGGCTGCGCGGCGATCCTCCAGGCTCTGCTGCTTGACCCGCTCAATGAGGGCGATGAGGATGACGCCGGAGGCGAGGGTTGCGCCAAAGCCAAGCCCTTCCGCGACGTCCTTGGGCACACTGAAATGGGTGCGATCGCCAACGAACAACACATCGAGCGCGAGCGAAGCAAGAATTAGCGAGGTAATGCCGCCGGCCCAATCGGCAAGGTACGTTGCGAAGGCGACCGCGACCAGGAGCACGACTCCTGGAGTGGTGACCGGTAGTGCGGGGCTGAGGAATGCCAGAATTGACGCAGGCAGGAGCACACAAACGGCGCCCGCGAGCAAGCGCCAGGGCTCCTGCACCATGGGTGGGCGAACCCGCGGCAACGCGATACGACGCGTTGCCAACTTGCCGATTCCCTGTAAGCGCAGTCCCCGTACCTGAGGGTGCCACCGAGTTAGGGGGCCAGACCGGGCATTGCGAAACGTGCGATCAAGAAACGCCACGCGGTGTCCATTGAGCGGGGCGATAACCGACAACGCACGCTGATACGCAGTAACCTTTCCGCTGCGGATCGGTCAGATCGTAGCGGACACACACTATACGTACAATCCGGCGCCTGTCAAGTCATTGACGCAGGTAACGCTGGCGTGTGATCGCCACGGGGTTGTGCGTGTTTCGTTGCTGGCGCGCAGCGTTCTCGTTCTGGAAATGGCGGTTATGATGCCTTGCCGAGCTCCATCAACTCACCACGGATAATCTCACCAAGGATGCGGATCCCGCGCTCGATTTGATCTTCGGTCGGGAACGAGAACGAGAGGCGCATCTGATTGGCGCCGCGGCCATCGACATAGCACGTGGAGCCAGGTAGGTATTCCACGCCTCGCTCTCTGGCCTGTGGCAGGAGACGCGCCGTATCGATGCCTTCGGGCAGCGTTACCCAGATGAAGAATCCGCCTTGTGGCGTCGTCCATGTCGTGCCGGGCGGCATGAAGCGGGCCAGAGCATCGAGCATGACGTCGCGGCGGCGCCGGTACAGGCCGCGCAGCGCATTGACGTGCGTTGGGAGATGCTCCGGCAACCAGGCGGCAGCGATGTGGGAGCCGATAATATTCGTGCCGCCATCGATTTTGAGCACCGAAAGCTTCTCGATGATCTCCTCGGGAGCAATCAGCCAGCCCAAGCGCATGCCCGCGCCCATCGTCTTGGACAGCGTGCCGAGATAGATCGTCGAGCCGCTGGCATCAAGGGCGTACAGCGACGGGATCGGCTCGCCCTCATAGCGAAGATCGTGATAGGCATCGTCCTCGACGATCATCGTTCCATATGCTTGAGCGAGCTCGATCAGGCGGTGGCGGCGGGCAAGCGACGTGGAAATCCCGCTCGGATTCTGAAAATTGCTGATCACATAGATGAATTTCGGGGTCGTGCCTTCGGCGCGGAGGCGGGCAAGCTCACGCTCAAGGGCATCGGTGTCAGGTCCCTCATCGTCCAGAGGCACGGCGACGGCTTGACCACCGACATTGCGCAGCGCCCAGAGAAATCCCATCCAGGTTGGTGCTTCGACGATGACAGTATCGCCCCAATCGAGGAAGAGATCGAGCAGGAGCTGCACACCCTGAGAGCCACCGGCGGTGATCATCACATTCTCCGGCCGGGCGATGATCCCTTGATCGCGGCGGAGCTTCTCCAAAAGCGCTTCGATCAGGCAGGGCGCGCCTGTCGTCTTGCCGTATTGCAGCGCCCACTCACCCTCGGTCTCAAGGGCGCGCACGGCTGCCTCGGCCACGCTGCGCTTTGGCAACGACCCAGCGTCAGGGAAGCCATAGAGAAAGGTGACCATGCTGGCCGACTCATGCGGGTCACCGATGCGTGGACGGGGCGCTTCCCGCCCCCGGCGCGAGTAGAGTTGCTCGTAGCTGCGCGCTGATTCGGTGACTGGCGTCGAGACCATCTGCTGTCGCTCCTCGTCTCCTGGCAATGTGACTGCACCATTGGCCACGATTGTACCCGGCGGGCACGCCCGCTGGCCGCAATCGAAGAATGGCTACCCGAGCTATCCGTGCTGCGGGGCAGCAGACGAGGGTCTCTGGATTGTGCCAGGCGCACAACCGCGACGCCAGAATCGGATGGTAGAATCCACCGAGGGCTTCGGTGATGACGCTCCATGCAGAGTTCCCACCCACAACACGTCAGGAGAATCATGACCGTGAGTGATGGAATGACGTTTTCGACCAATGGCAGCGCGCCGGACATGGATGTCTACGACATCACGATCATCGGCGCGGGACCAACCGGGCTGTTCGCTGCCTTTTACGCGGGTATGCGCCAGGCGCGCACGCAGATCATTGACTCTCTGGAAGAGCCGGGCGGAGCGCTTACCGCGATCTACCCCGAAAAGTACATTTACGATGTAGCTGGGTTCCCCAAGATCCTTGCCAAGGATCTGGTTGAGCAGATGGTCATTCAGGCGATGCGCGACCGCCCAACGCTCCACTTGAATGAAGAAGTGCTTGGGCTGGAGCGTTTGCCCGATGGGATCCTGAAGCTCACGACCAGCCGGGCGACGCGCTACAGCAAGACCGTTATCGTCTGTGCTGGCGTGGGTGCATTCGAGCCGAAGCGACTGGAAGCTCCCGGTGTGCGCGAGCTGGAGGGCAAGGGTGTCCACTATTTCGCGAAGCGCGTTGAGACATTCCGGGATAAGGATGTTGTGATCGTCGGCGGTGGGGATTCGGCTGTGGATTGGGCGCTGACCCTGGAGCCAATCGCCAACCACGTCACCCTCATCCACCGCTCGAAATTCCGCGCGCACGAGGCGTCAGTCAAGCAGCTCGAAGAGTCCCGGGTGGAATTGCGTTATCCCGGCTGCGAGATCGTGGCAGCGCATGCGGGCGACGATGGTCACCTCAGTGCCGTGACCTATAAGAATGCGCAGGGGGAGCAGTTCCGCATTCCGGCTGACGAGCTCATCGTCGCGATCGGCTTTGTCGCCGATCTTGGCCCCCTGAAGACCTGGGGCTTCGAGCTTCAGAAGAACCAGATCGTTGTTGACAAGATCACGATGGCAACGAACATCCCTGGTGTCTTCGCGGCGGGGGATATTTGCTGGTATCCGGCAAAATTCAAGCTGATCGCCACCGGCGCGGCAGAAGCCGTGACGGCGGTGAACCACGCGGTGACCTTCTACGATTCCAAGGCGCGGCTTGATCCTGGCCACTCGACCAATATCATGGCCGCTCGTGAGGCGTGACCGCGAGGCTTGGCGCCCAACTGAGGAGCCGCTCGTCAGGCTACCAGCTTGGGAGCGAGCGGCTCTAGATCGGAAAGCGCGGTCAGGCGCTTCGCAAACGCGCTAACGCGGACCGGATGACGCGCGGAACCTCTCCTTGCCGCGGCGACAGCGCGACGTGCAGCAGTGCCAGACGCGCTAATCAAGCTCGATCTGCTCAACGGCCTCGCGCGCCGCGTGGAGCCAGCGCTCGTCGGTCTCGTCCGGTACCGAGCAGCCATTGGCCAGGATGAATTTCCGGCCGCCGGTTTGCGCGACAGCATCACGCGCTTCTTCAAGAATCTTTTCCTCCGGGCCGTTCGACAGTGCGCCAAATTCGTGCCAGCCGCCCATTAAGCATTTGCTCGTCATCGTCCTGGCCTCGCGCAGGCTGGGACCAGCAAGACGGTCCGACCAGTTCAAGACTTGGACAGGATAGTCGAGGACGAGGTCGAACAGAAGGTCGCGCTCGCCGTGAATATGGAGCACGTTGAGCCAGCCATTGATGGCTCCCTGGAGGGCGATGAGATCGTAGGGCCGGCCGAGTTCGCGGTATTGCTCCTCGGTCATGATAGCGCGTGTGCAGCCTTGCAGAGCGAGAAAAACGCCATCAGCTCCCGCATCAATCACGTCGCGGATGTGCTCTCGGAGGTTTTCAGCAATGGTAGCGAGCGCCTCGTGCACAATCGAGGGAGCCTGGTGCGCATGCTCAAGGAAGCGCTCTCGCTCGCCAGCGAAGTACAACGCCTCGCAGAGCGGGCTAAAGACAGTCACGATGATGGGCGTATCGAATCCAAGCTCGTCGCGGAGGATGCGAACGCATTCCGCGCGCTGCTGGAAGAAGCGCGATCGTTCTGCATTGATCGGCTCGATGAGTCGCCAGCCGTCGATATTCTGGATCGACCGCCGGGGAAATGGGTAAGGGATATCGGGCATCACCTTCACGATGTCGAGATCGAAGGTCTCATCGAAGAACCGCAGCGAGGCTTCCGCAAGCTTGCGGCCCGATCCCTCCGGCCGGAAGTGATGCCAGAAGCAGACGGGAAGGCGGTCAACCGGCTCACCACGGACGGCCGCCATGACTCGCTCGGTGCGCGTCATCTCCGAGAATCGGAAGCTCGTGCCGGATAGCATCCCCTCATTTGACCGGGCCGTCATGCGTCACTCCTTGTAGTGTTCCTTGTCAACACCTGAGACGATGCTCGGTGCTCGTGCTGTTTGCGGGCAGGAATCCTAGCACAGGGCAATGGCTGCCTCAGGCGAGCCCGCCAGTGGATTCTCAACCTCTGCGGACGTGCACCGGCCAGGTGAGGATCATTCGGCGGCCACCGCGGTCTCCTTGGACTGCTCGATAGCGGCAACGGGAAGGGATGCACTCGCGACGGTGGGTAAACGCGGGAATACCCCGAGAATCCAGCCCACAGACAAAAGATAGCCAGCGATACCGACACTAAAGGCCGCCCCGAAGCCAGCCTCGTTCTGGAGACGCCCACTGAGTGCGGCAGCGCAGAACGAAGCGGCGCTCCACAGCATGGCGTACAGTCCGCTGAATGAGGTCCGGTGCTCAGTAGGCAGCCGCTCCATCGCTTCGGTGACGAAGGTTGCCTCGGTGCCATCGACGACAGCGTAATAGCTGAACATCAAGGCGATAACGGCGAGCACGCTCACGCCACTGAAGCATAAGAGGATCATTGCTGCGCCGATGGAGCGAAATAGGCCGATCGTGCGGAGATTGCCCATACGTGTGGACGCTCCTGGCACAAAGAGCGCCCCAATGCCTCCAGCGAGAGCTAGGGCGAACATCGTGGTGCCAATGGCTCCGGGGGACAAGCCGTGGCGATCCTCAAAATAGAGCGCCAGAAACGGGCGAATCGAGTTATGTCCCAGCGCCATTCCAATTTCTGGAGTTGCCAGCAGGAAGAGAATTGCCCAGATGCGACGGTCGACCGCGAACCGCCGCCCGATTTGCGCTGGCGACGATGGGCGAGCCTGCCTGCGGTGATGCATGTCAGGAATCGTCGCGTAGACGAGCGCCTGCGCGACATCGAGGGCAGCGACAGCGAGCATGGTCATCGCCAGCGCTTGTGACCTCGCCAGACCCGTCCCGCTGGTGAGCGCGGCGGGAATCCAGCCGCCAAGCCCGCCGCCAACAGCAAATCCTGCCGTGACGAGCGAGAACTTGAGCGCGAACACGTGGGCACGGCGGTGACTCGGCGTCGTCGCTGCGAGGAGCGGGTCGCCTAAGATCCAAAAGGTGGCGCTGACCATGCCAGAGAGAAGTGCCCCGAGAAACGACAGCGCAAAGCTCGATCCCGTAGCTGCGAGCAGAACCCCTTGACCGGCTGCGCTGAAGAGCGTCCCGGCCACGAGCAGCGATCGGGCATGGCCCTGGCTACCGAGCTTGGTGATCGGCACGCCAAAAATGAACAGGGAGAGGGAAGCGGCGCCCACCAGCCAGCCGATTTGTCGTGAGTCATACCCGCGCTCACTGGCGAACAGCGGGAAGACCACGGCGAACATCAAAATGCGGATGGCGTAAAGCGTTCCCCCGGTGAGGAAGCGTCGTCCTGCGGGGCCGGTCGCACGCCAGGTATCACGGTAATCGCTGAGCACGCCGCCCCCTTCCAGCACGATGCTCGCAGCGAGCTCAGCGGCAATCCAGAGTGAGACCGACGCGCTCGCGGACTTGCTCCATTTTGTGTGCGGCGATGGCTCGGGCCCGCTCCGCTCCCTCAGAAAGGATTCTCAGCGCGACGCTTGGATCGGCGCTGAAATCCGCAATCCGCTGCTGGATCGGACGGATTGCCTCGACAAGAACCTCGGCGAGATCTTGCTTGAATACACCATACCCTTTGCCGGCGTAGCGCTGCTCAAGTTCGGGGATGCTGATGCCCGAGAAGAGCGAGTAGATCTGGAGGAGGTTGGTGAGCGCGGGTTTGTCAGGGCCGGCGACAACTTCGGTGCCGGAATCGGTGACCGCACGCCTGATCTTGCGGCGAATGGTATCCGGATCGTCCGTGAGCGCGATGTAGCTGTTGGGGCTCCCGGCGCTCTTGCTCATCTTCTTGGTTGGGTCGTCGAGCGCCATGATGCGAGCGCCTTCAGGCTTGATGTCCGCTTCGGGAAGGACGAACGTTTCCCCGTACCGCGTGTTGAAGCGCTGGGCGATATCGCGGGCGAGCTCAATATGCTGCTTTTGATCCTCCCCGACCGGCACCAGATCGGTGTCATAGAGGATGATGTCGGCAGCTTGGAGTACAGGGTAGTCAAAGAGGCCGACCGACACCTGTTCTTGCTTACCCCTCGCTTTGTCCTTGAATTGGGTCATCCGTTGCAGCTCGCCGTACATGGTCACGGTATTCAGAATCCAGCAGAGCTCGGTGTGCTCCCGCACATCTGACTGGACGAACAAGATCGACTTTTGGGGATCGATCCCGGTCGCTAGCAACGTGTTAGCCATGGCAATGGTATTGTTCCGCAAGGTTTCCGCTGTCGTTGGAATGGTAATAGCGTGAAGATTGACAATGCAAAAAATGTTGTCATAGAGGTCCTGCTGGTTTACCCAGTTCCGGATCGCTCCAAGGTAATTGCCAATATGGCTGATGCCAGATGGCTGAATGCCAGAAAAGACGCGCTTGCGCCGTGAGGTCTGCACGTCTGTCATGCCGCTCCTACTTCCTTCTTTACACATTGCACTCAATAAGCGTGATGCGCGACGGAAGCGTCTGCTGCCGTCCCGGTACGGTCCGTCTCATGACCACCGCCGGCATCCAGCGACGGATTATACCCGTGAGGAACGTGAGGTTTGCCGGTTGCGGAACGCTCGGGGCCGTCGATGTGAGGAGCATAGGCCCGGCTACTGCGGCAGTGGGACTCCGCCGCCCAGAGCGAGATGGCGCCGTGTGGTGCCGGGCAACGCCCGCCGCCTACTCGTCGTCGGAGTCCTCGGTCGCGCAGTCGTCGGGCGAGAGCCAGCGATTGCCGAAGTCGCGCATGCTATCAATCACCGGCAGCAAGGCGTACCCCTTTTCGGTGAGCGAATACTCAACCCGGGGCGGTACCTCAGCGTAGCAGTGCCGCTCGATCACCTGAGCTTCTTCGAGCCGCTTCAGCCGCTCGGAAAGCGTCTTCGGGCTGATGCCGTGTAACGAGCGCTCAAGCTCGCTGAAGCGCCGCTGACCTTGGGCAAGATCGCGCACGATCAGCGGAGTCCACTTGTTGCCAATGATTTGGGCAGTTCGCGCAACTGGACAGCCAAGCGTTTGTGTTGTATCGGTCGACTGCTTCATGAGTTGTTGGTTGTTTCACTTCCCACGCCGCCTCGGAGACAGCGTGTCATGGCGAGCATGTGGGTGAAGACGCGCGAGTGGCGATCCACTCTAAAGTTCCGGCGGCCCTCCATAACTATCAAAAGCATAGCATGGCACGAATGCCCGGTAAAGGCGTGGCGCGATTGCCTGGTGGTATGATCCCGCCGAACGAGCAAAAGAGGACCGGTTGGAGCCGGTGTGACCCTGAGGGAGAGCGATGGCGAACACTTCGTCGTTTGATGCCGTGATCGTCGGCGGTGGACACAATGGCTTGGTGGCAGCGTGCTACCTGGCTCGCGCGGGGCTCAATGTCTGTGTGCTTGAGCGGTACAAGGAGATTGGCGGCGCGGCGATCTCGGAGGAGATCGTGCCGGGCTTTATCTTCTCCGTGGGGTCATACGTCCTATCCTTAGCCCCGCGGAAAATCCTCGATGACCTCAATCTCTGGGCAGAGGGTCTGGAGTTCGTAGAGCGCAACCCGCGCTTCTTCGCGCCGTTCCCGGACGGCTCGTCCCTGACCTATTGGAACGACCATGAGCGGTGGCTGGAGGACCTTCGGCGCATCTCACCAAAAGACGCTGCCGCTTGGGATTACTATGACGCGATGCTGGAGCGTGCCTGCCAGGTCATGGACAAGTACATCCTGCGTCGCCCGCCATCCTGGGCGGAGGTGGCGGCGCAGTTTCAGACGCCCGAGGACAAGCTGATCTTCCAGAAATTCTATCTCGGCTCCGCTGCCGATATCGCGGAGTATTTCTTCGAGAGCGAGCAAGTTCAGGCGCTTGTCGCGGCATCGGGCATCATCGGCACCTTCCGCGGCCCGCGCGATGCCGGCACCGGCTACGTCAAGCTGTATCACTCGATGGGGATGGCGACGGGCCATCGCGGGCGGTGGACGTATTTGCGCGGGGCCATGGGCGCGCTGTCGCAAGCGCTGGCCCGGGTCGCTCGCCGGAACGGTGCAACGATCCGCACGGGGGCTGACGTGGCGCAGATCAGGATTCAGGACGGGCGGGCCACGGGCGTCGTGCTCGCGAATGGCGAAGAGATCGCTGCCAAGGTCGTGCTGTCCAACGCGGATCCGAAGCGCACCTACCTCCAGCTTGTTCCCGAGTCGGAGCTCCCGGCGGATTACCGCCGGATGATTGAGGCGATTCAAATTGAGAGCCCGGTCATCAAGATCAACATGGCCGTGCGAGAGCTGCCGAAATTAGTCGCGCTCGGTGACGACCCAGAGAAGCAGCGGCGGGGCAGCACTGGTGGACTCTTCATTGCGCCAAGCATTGATTACATGCAGCGCGCATTTGAGGACGCCCGCAATGGCCGGCCAGCAGCGCATCCGTTCATGAATATCCACATGCAGTCGGCAGTGGACCCGTCGGTTGCGCCGCCAGGCATGCACACCATCTCCATCTTTACTCAGTACTTCCCGTATACCCTGGCCGAAGGCACGTGGGACCAGCGGCGTGATGAGATCGCTCAGCATGTGATCCGGGAATTTGGCCAGTACGCCCCGAACATCCCGGATGCCATCATTGGCATGCAGGTGCTGACGCCGCCCGATCTCGAAGCGCGCTTCGGATTGACCGGTGGGCACATTTTCCACGGCGAGTTGGTCCCTGAGCAGGCATTTGACCTCCGGCCAGTGCCAGGGAGCTCCAGCTACGAGGGCCCCATCAAGGGGCTGTACCTCTGCGGATCCGGTGCCTGGCCGGGCGGGTGTGTCATGGGCGCGCCTGGGCACAACGCCGCGCAGGAGATTATCGAGCGCTGGCGGGACGTGCGGCCCTGATCGCTCGATTCATCGAGCCCACTGAGCCGCGTGGGACTGCTGGCGGCCAATTCGGCCCTCGGCAGGTTCCCCTCGTTGCTCGGTGGGCTCGCACGAGATGTCCCAGCTTCAGTCAGGAGGAGTGTGGTGAGAGTCTTAATCTCAGCGGACATGGAGGGCACGTGCGGGGTCGTCTCCTGGGTTCAAGTGATGCCCCCGGAAGAAGGCGAGCATCCATCGTCGCAGGCAGAGTATGACCGGGCGCGCGTGCGCATGACGCGTGAAGTCAATGCAGCAGTCGAAGGCGCGCTGGCGGCTGGCGCCACCGAAGTCATCGTCAATGACAGCCACGATGGGATGCGCAACCTGATCCCAGAAGAGTTGCACCCTGCCTGCCGGTGGATCAGCGGCAACGACAAGCCGCTCGGCATGATGCAGGGAGTGGAGCTTCAGGATATCGGGGCGGTGCTGTACACCGGGTACCACGCGAAAGCCGGTACTCCCAACGCTCCACTCGCTCACACCTGGTCGGGTTGGATCAATGACGTCCGCATCAATGGACAATCCACCGGCGAATTTGGCATCAACGCGGCGATAGCCGGGCATTTTGGGGTGCCGGTGGTCTTTGTCAGCGGCGATGCACGCGCGGTGGAGCAGACGCGTGCTTGGATCGGCGATCATGTCGTTGGCGTCGCGGTCAAAGACGGGCTCAGCACCTTTGCCGCGCTCCATCTCCATCCTGCGCGAGCACAGGAATTGATCCGGCAGGGAGCGGAAGCGGCGGTGCGGAGCGCCGGGGAGGCGCAGCCGTGGGTGCTCCCCACCGGGAGCGCTGTCGAAGTGGAGTTCGATCATCAGGCGCGAGCCGACCAGGCAGCGCTGGTGCCGGGCGTGCGGCGAGCCGGCGAACGGTGCGTGATGTTTGAGCCTGCCGACGGCTTGGAGCTCATGCGCATCTTCCGCGCGGTTGCCAAGACCGCCGCGATCCGGATGTCTCCCTGAACGCTGGACTAGTGAACACGAGCGGCGGAGGGCGATGTTCAGGAGAGCGCACGGCACACGCGGCCCGTGACTTCGCACAGAGTACGCCCAGCTCGGGACAAGGATCACGACGACACAGCCCCGTTCAGAGGACGAGCCGTGGCGGATCCTACCGTCATGCGGCTAGTGTTGTGGTGTCTGCGCGGGTCTTGAGGCGGGAGCTCATCCTCACGCCATGCCGGCGAGGGAGCCGTATTGGAGATTCGAGCTAGCGTCCATTGCCGGTGTCTGGCTCCGGCTCGGAGGCTGGATTGCCATCCTCCTAGGAGTGCGCGTCACGAGCACACTCCGTCTCCTGGCTTGATGTGTCCTCCTCCGGCTCATCTGGACGCGGTGTGACGCAGGAAGGCGCATCGGCGGTTGCCGGTGGTGATCCTTCCGCCGTAGCGTCAGGCGGGCTTGCCTCGTCGCTCGTGGGCACCGGCGTCGTGACCACCGCAAGACGTGCCAAATTCTCATCCGCATCCGGCAATGGCTCAGGGAGGCTGGCGTCCGGAGTGGGCGTGGCACTCGCTGCGTTCTCTGCCTCTTCGCTACGCTCCACCGTCTCCAATCGCTCCGCGCTTTCAGTAGGTTGTTGCCCGGTCGTGTCGCCATCGTCAGGCGGCCCGCTCTCAGCAGACTCCGCGGCTGGTGTCTCAAGGTCATTCGCGGCGTTGGAGGCAGTCGCTTCCGGAGTTTCGGGCATCGCCTGCGTGTCATGTTCGACCGCATCCATCTCCCCGGCATCCTGAGCTGAGGGCGTATCAGCGCCCGCTTCCAAGCCTTCGGGTGCATCTAGCGGCTGGTCATCCGCTGTGCCAGGAGCCGCGTCAGGTGTGGGGCTGGCAAATCCAGCGGCTCCGTTGCTCGTCGCCGGAGTCGCATCGTTTACCTCACCTGGTAGCTCGTTCTCTGGCGCAATCGGGCTGGGCTCGGATGGCTCAACCGGCGTGATGTCTGCCGGGGAAGGAGCCGGGCTCGGCTGGGTTGACACCCACGTGCCGGCAGCATCGGCGCCAGTCGCGGACCCGCCAACGGCGTCGCCGCCCCGAGCTGCGCTGCCTCCTTCGCCATTGACCGAAACTCCGGTGACGGAAGCGCCGCGCACAGTCGTTTGCGCGATGCGTGAGCCATGCAACGTCACGTCTATCTCGACGCCTACCGTCTCCCCATACACCGCTGAGGCGATGCCATTCTCGGGAATGAGCTCGACCTGCATTGGCACGTAGCGCCCATCACGGATTGGCACGCTCACGCGGGCTGTTACGGTGAATGTGCCGTCGCTCACAACGGTTGATTCGCCCTGTGCCCAGCGAAACGCTTCACCAAATCCATTGAATCCATCATCGACATACACAAGCTCCGTGAGGGATCCACGGGGAGCGACGAGCTCGATCTGGATTGGCCCAATCACATCTGGCAAATCGTCGATTGGGATGGCAACCCACACTTGAAGATCTGCCCCGTTGATCCGAACAATCGGATCGGAGCGGCACCAGCCTTTGCCCGCATAGGTCGGGATGCCAGTCAGCCACAAGGTTAGGAGCATGAGCAATGCGATAACGCCGGAACGGCGCATAGTGGAACCTCCTAGAGATGTCATGGATCGTAGATGCGTCGTATCCTGACTCGATGCTGAACCAACGGAAGAGGGCGAGTTTACGTGCAGACATGCTGGTTCCCAAGTCGATCATAGGGTGCCCGTGACACGCCGTCACTCATCGGAACATGACTTTGGTCCTGTTCGAAAGGACGACCGTCTGGTGCTCGCCTGAGACGTGTGGTTGATGGGGTGCTGCGCGCGGGCTGGGTGACTCACGCGACCAGTGTCGAGCTAGGTGCCCGTTGCCGGTATCCTGAGTCGCAATAATCCGCCGGTGCCCCTGTCATCCCAAGCGGGGCACGGGATCGCTCTTCGTCTGGATTGCTGGCTGTGCCCGTTTTGTGAGCAATCGGCTCTAGCGCGAGGATTCCTTCGCCCGCTGTTCGAGCGCGGTGAAGAACGGCTTTGCCTCGTTCGTCGGGCGGGGAGTGCGGCGATGGAAGAGGTCGAGCAGTGCTGTGACTGGGAGCGCAACAGCCGCAACCAGCGCCACAAAGGCGCTCGAAATGACGGCGATCTCAACAGACCATGCCAGAACAGCGAACGCGAGATACGAGAGCGCGTCAACGGGTGAGGTCCAATCACCCGAGAAGCCTGTCGCCAGGTTGAGGTTCAGGCGGAGGCGCAGCACAAAGAGCGGGAGCCAGAGGGCCGTGCCGCAGAAGGCGAGCAGGAATTGCAGGGGATAACCGCCGACATGACGCGCAAACAGCGCCGCCATCAGCAGGAGCGTCAGCGCGAGCAGGATCAATGTCACCACGCGGATCTCGTGAGATGGAGGATCGAATTCGAGGCGACGCGATGGGAAGCGCTGCAGGCTCCGGTATGGCCAGGCGATGAGCTGGCGCACGTTGTCGAAGACACTGATCCAGACAAGGAGTGTCAAGAATGCGGCGGCCGCGGCCCACGCGAGCACGCGCCATGACGCCTCCGGATCCGAAGCGATATCCCGAAGAAAGCCGCGGTTGGCCCGGGCGATCGCCAGGATCACCAGCGCCATGACGCCTCCCAATGCTTCTGGCGTGGCGATGGCGGTATCAATGGACATCCCTGGCACTCCTAAGCGTCAGGATCGCTCCAGCGCGGCGATTTGGGCGTCAATATCGGCCAGTCTCCGCCTCGCGATGCTCAGGCGTTCCGCCCAGCGCGCCTCCTCCTCCAATTCCCGCTCACGCTCAGCAAAGAGACGCTCCGCTTCGCTTGCGAGGGATTTGCGTTTCCAGGCTCTGCGCTCACACTCCGCGCAGACGCCAAGCCAGTCTTGCCAGCCGCCGCAGCGAGGGCAGGGGCGGGCCAGATCGGCGAGCGTGGCGTCCGGTAGCTGGCTGCCAGCAAGGGCGCGGTTGACGAGATCAGTGGCGAAGGCGAAGAGACTCGCCGTCAGATGCTCCAGCAGGGCTTCGCGGCGATCGGCCGGCGTGCCCGATGGAAGGAGCCGGGCTGGCTCGCCGCCGACTCGGGTTAGCACGGGCTGCGCGAGCTGGTGACCGCGTTCCGCCCAATCAATCTCTTCTTCGTAGAGGAAGGTTTCGTCCCCGACGGCAAACGCAACGCGCGCCGGAGTGTCCGTCCTGACTTCACGGACCGTGATAGGAAGCGGCGGCAGAGGAACAGAAGGCAAGGCTGGGAGCGCGTCGAGCGCTGCAATGTCCGCCTCGATGGTCGCAAGCGCCTCATCAATCAAGCGTACTCGCTGTTGCCAGGGATTATCTGGCTGATGAGCCAGCTCTGCCTGCTCTACATCAAAGAGGACGGCTTGACGTCGCTTGCGCAAGCGGTCAAGCTGGGCGGCTCGCTCTGGGCCGAGCGTTGCCACCGGTGATCCATCGCGCGGTGGCGGCGGGCGGAAACCGCGAGCGCGCGGCGCGATCTCGGGCGCTGGTGTAGCAGGGGGTGTCGAGTCGTCGGGGTGCGGCCTGCGTTCCCAAAAACGCCAGCGGGGCATAGCCAAATCCTCCTTCATGAGAGACATTGTGACACAGGAACTGGCAACCGATGCAGGCCGCGCCCAGTCCTTGACCGGTTGCGCGAGAGGGGCAACAATGCGAATCGTCTCGCATTGAACGTCATGAGGACTGCAACCGATGGACACGCACACGGAGATCGAAGCAGAACGAGATCAGCAGGTAGCATGGCAGCCGGGGGAGGTCTATTTCCACCGGAGCCGGCTTCGCCGGTTCTATGAGGCGCTTGGGTTGCCATCGCTAGAGGCACTCTATGCGTGGGCGGCCGAGGATATCGGGCGATACTGGGATGCCGTCGTGCGCGATTTGGGGCTGGAATTTCATCAACCGTACGCGCAACCGGTCGATCTATCGGCTGGTGCACCCTGGCCCGACTGGTTTGTGGGCGGCGGCTTCAACTACGTCGCCAATGCGGTGGATCGCCATGCGCGTGGCGCGAAGCGCAACCAGCTTGCCGTGATCTGGGAAGGTGACGACGGTGCCATCCGCCGCCTAACGTACCGCGAGCTTGACCGCGAAACGAGCCGCCTTGCGAATGCGCTGCGGTCGCTCGGCGTTCAGAAGGGCGATCGGGTTGGCATTTTCCTGCCGATGCTCCCGGAAACGTTCCTGGCAACGCTCGCCTGCGGCAAGATCGGCGCGATTTACACGCCGATGTTTTCGGGATATGGGGCAGAAGCCGTCGCCTCGCGGTTGCGGGATTGTGAGGCGTCGGTGTTGATCACCGCTGACGCGTTTCCCCGCCGCGGGCAGATCGTTCCCATGAAAGCCATTGCCGATGAGGCGCTGGCGCAAGCGCCGGCGGTGCGGACGTGCGTAGTCTTCAAGCGCTCCGGTTGTGAGATCGCGTGGCATGAGGGCCGCGATGTCTGGTGGCACGAGGCTGTCGAGCATCAAGCGACGGTGTGCCCGTGTGAGCCGACGGCCGCGAACGATCCGTACATGATTATTTACACCTCCGGGACGACGGGCCGTCCGAAAGGAGCGGTCCACGTCCACGCCGGATTCCCGATCAAGGCGGCGCACGACCTGGCGTATTGCTTTGATCTGCACGACGACGACACGCTCTTTTGGCTGACTGACCTCGGCTGGATGATGGGGCCGTGGGCGATCGCAGGCGGCCTGATGCTCGGGGCAACGGTGCTGGCCTTCGAGGGTACGCCGGACTACCCGCAACCAGACCGCCTCTGGCGGGTTGTCGAAGATCATGGCGTGACGGTGCTTGGCGTGGCGCCGACGGCCGTGCGCGCCCTGATGGCGAAGGGGGTGGAGTGGGTCCGGCAGCGGGATCGTTCGTCGCTGCGAGTGCTCGGATCGACCGGTGAGCCGTGGAATCCGGTGCCATGGTGGTGGTATTTCGAGGAGGTCGGGGAAGGGCGCTGCCCGATTATCAACTACTCTGGCGGCACAGAGACCGGCGGCGGGATCGTGGGATGCGTGACGATCAAACCGATCAAGCCATGCGCCTTCACCGGGCCAGTGCCCGGCATGGATGCCGACGTGTTCGACGAGCGTGGCCAGCCAGTGCGCGGCCAGGTAGGCGAGCTCGTGGTCAAGCAGCCCTGGGTTGGAATGACGCGCGGTTTCTGGCGCGATCCTGATCGTTACCTCGATACGTACTGGTCCCGTTTCCCCAACGTCTGGGTGCATGGCGACTGGGCCGAGATCGACGACGATGGCTTCTGGTTTATCCGGGGCCGCTCGGATGACACGATCAAGGTGGCTGGTAAGCGCATCGGCCCGGCGGAAGTTGAGTCTGCGGCCGTGGCCCACCCGGCTGTTCAGGAGGCTGCGGCGATCGGCGTGCCACACGCGGTGAAGGGCGAAGCAGTGATGGTGTTCTGCATCCTGCGGCCGGGCTTTTCGGCAACGCCTGAGCTGGCAGAGGAGATTCGCCAGATCGTTGCCAAGCAGCTTGGAGCAGCGCTGCGCCCGGAGTCGGTGCTGTTCGTGCGCGATCTCCCGAAGACCCGGAACGCGAAGATCATGCGCCGCGTCATTCGGGCTGCGTTTCTGGGCCAGCCACCCGGCGACACGACGGCGCTGGAAAACCCGGGCGCGGTTGAGGAGATCCTGCGGCTCGCTGCCAGCCAGCAGGTAACCCATTAGCGTGTCGGTCTGTGTCGCCATCGGCCTGCCGAGCCACGATGGAGAAACGGGAGACTGAGTACGGTGAACCGAGAGCATCTTCACGGCACATGGATGTTGCAGCGGGAGGCCGAGCTACCAACTGAGCGTGGCGAAGAGCGCCGTCGCCAGGAACTTGAGTGGGGTTTGCCCTCGGCGGAGAGTGTGCGAGATCGCATGATCCCGCTCTTCAATCGAGGCCGCTGGCGCTATTCGAATTCCGGCACGTTTATGTGCGCCCCTTTTTTGCAGGATATGCGCCAGCTTGGCGGGCAAGACGTAGCGTTCGTCGGCGTACCGCTTGACACCGGTACAACATTCCGGTCGGGCACGCGCTGGGGGCCACAAGCGATGCGCGCCGTCTCGGCGCTGGGCACGGGGTACAACTACGAGCTCGGAGTCGATCTCATCGAAGCTCTCGATATGGTGGACGTCGGTGACGTCTCAGTTATCCCCGCGAATATCGAAAAGAGCTTCGATCAGATCGACAAGGCAATTGCCTATCTGCACGAACGGGCCGTCTTTCCAGTCGTGCTCGGGGGCGACCATTCAATCGGCTATCCCGATATTCGCGGCCTTTCCCCGTTCGTTGATGGCAACATCGGGATTATTCACTTCGATCGCCACACCGATATGTCCGAATTCAACCTCGATGAGCGGATGCACGGCACGCCGTTCTTCCACGCCACGAATATCCCGAACGCGCCGCCTTCAAACCTCGTGCAGATTGGCATCGGCGGCTGGACCGGCTCTCGGCCTGGCGTGAAAAACGCCCGCGAGCGAGGCGCGACCTCGATCACCATTACGGATATCGAGCGGTGGGGGATCGAGCGCGTGGCTGAGATGGCGCTGGAGATCGCCTGGAAGAACGCCAAGGCCGTCTGGCTATCGTTCGACATTGATGCGATTGATCCTGCGTTCGCACCAGGGACCGGTACGCCCGAGGCCGGTGGGCTGCTGCCACGCGAGGCGCTGCGCATGCTGCACCTGATTGCCAGGGAAGGACTAGCCGGCATGGAGGTTGTGGAGGTGTCGCCGCCGTATGATGTTGGCGATATCACATCCGTGCTCGGCGTGCGCATTATCAATGATGTCCTGGGCACGCTCGTCGCCGCGGGTAAGCTTGGCAAGTGACCGTGGCGGCGTGAGCCGGAGCGCCAGGAGGTAGCGGCAAGTGAGCATGAGCCGGGCAACCCCGCCACGGCACAAGGTAGCTGACCCTGCCGGTCGTGCGCACCGCGTATCATAGACCGCATGAAGCGCGTGCAGGCCACCGAGCCGATCCCGTTCCTGTCGAGCGCGAGAAGCTGGCCGCAACTGGCTGCCAGGCAAGAGCGGCAGCAGCCGGCGGAAACCATCTGGCGATGGCGTCGTCCACTGCTATCGGAGGCATGGCGATGGGCGCTCGCACTCGTGCTCACCGCGGTCACTGGCGGAGTGCTGCTAGCCCTATCGCTCCTGCTGGCCATCTACTGGCAGGCGCGAGTCAATCAAGCCCGGCCGGCGGACGCGATCGTCGTGCTCGGCGCGGCTCAATATGATGGCCAGCCAAGCCCGGTGTTGCAGGCCCGGTTGGATACGGCGCTCGCGGCATACCAGCGAGGACTGGCGCCGGTCATCATCGTGACTGGAGGTCGCCAGCGCGGCGACCGTTTCACCGAGGCGGAGGCGGGAAAGGCGTATCTGGTCGACCACGGCGTGCCATCCTCGGCAATTCTCCTCGAAAACGAGGGGCGAAGCTCATGGGAAAGCATGGCCGGCGTCGCCACCATGCTGAGCGAGCACGAGTTTCGTCAGGTGCTCCTCGTCAGCGACGGGTTTCACCTCTTCCGCTTGAAAGTCATGGCGCGTGAGCTAGGAGTCGCCGCGTACGGAGTGCCGGCGGAAGGCAGCCCGATCCGCCAGGGAAGCTCACTAGAGCTTAGTTACGCGGTGCGCGAAGCAGGCGGCGTCATTGCCTTCCTCGCCGGAGCGGGACGGTCGTAGAGCACGGTGCGCTTGCGATGCTCCACCCCGAGCTGACACGCCTGGCCGTTCCGGGCGGACTAACGCAAGCCGAGGCATCGCTCTGGCAGCGAGCGCTTCGAAGCCCAGACAGCGGTCAGCCTGTGCTGGATGAGTCACGCGGCGACACCGGAGGCCGGGCGCCGGTGGTCGCGAGCCAAACGCCAGCAATGATGACGGCGCCTCCGGCGAGTTGGAGTGCCCCAATGCGCTCGTGCAGGAAAACCGCCGCGGCGATGACGCCAATCAACGGCATCAAATTGCCGTAGACGGCTGCCTGGCTTGCTTCCAGCCGCGTGAGACCAAACCCCCACAGGTAATACGCCACGAGCGATGGGCCAAACGCCAGGTACAGCATGAGGAGGATGCCAGCCTGGTTCGGGATGGCAACGTCGGTCGTCGCCAGCTCGATAACAACTAGCGGCAGCATAAACGCGAGACCGTAAAGTGCCGTACCCGCGAGTGTTGCTAGGGCATTGCCTCCGGCAGAGACACGGCGACCGACGACAATATAGAGAGCCCAGCTCGTCGTGCTGCACAGAATGAGCGCGTTCCCGAGGAGCGTCGTGGTGGACATGCCCCCGAAGCCGTGGCCAGCGATGAGCACCACTCCAGCGAGTGATGTCACAATGCCGAGCAGCCGGCGCCGGGTAATACGCTCGTTCAGGAAGGTCGCGGAAAGCAGCGCCACGATCACCGGTGCCCCGCCGCCGATGAGGGTCGCATCGGTAGCGGTGGTGCGGGTAAGGCCCCAACTGAAAAAGACATAAAACAGGACAATCCCAGTCAAGCCCAGCACCGCGATGCCTGGGCCGGTCGCGGGACGGCTACCCGAGCGACGAAGCAGCAGCAGGATGATGACAGCCGCCAGACTCCACCTCGCGAATGCCAGCGTCAAAGGAGGCCAATGGGCGAGGGCAGCTTTGGTTGAGACAGCGGAGCTTCCCCAAATGCACGCGGACACGGTGAGCGCGAGCGCGGCTGCGCCGCGACCGTGTAGTGTCGCGCGGAGCTGGTCTGGGAACTGGCGGATCATCACCCACGTAGACACCGGGAAATTATAGCCATTGCGCGGAATGACGCCGCTCGCCGTCTGACCAGCCTGGGTCTGCATGGTCCGCTCGGGGGAGGGTATCGAGCCATCACTCCCGTGCGAATTTGGACCGTTCGGATGGGAAGAACGCCTCGTCCTCCCCCTACAATCGCATCAGCACGTTCCTTGGAGGGGAGCAGACACACCATGACTGAGCGCGGTCGTGAGCTGCAGGCGCCGTGGGGGGCCGGAAGATGGGCAATCGAAGACGCAATCAGGCGCTTGGCGCCGGATGTAGAGCCGCTGGTCGTGACTCCGCCAGTTCCGTCTTTGCTTGGTGGCACGGATCCGCTCGATACTGTCTTGATCACTGCCCGGCGTGAGCCAGTGCCGCATTGGCATTACGTCGGTCTGGGGTTGACGGAGCTAGATGAGCATACCCGCTCCGATTCAGAGTGGAGTGGCTGGGGCTTTGAGATGACGTTCCGGCTGGCCGGAAGTGGATCAGAGCCTCCCCGGTGGCCAGTGTGGTTCTTGCAGCGAATGGCCAAGTATGTGCTGCGAACCGGAGAAGGATTCGCCCCCGGCTCACTCGTTGACCTGCAAGCGCCCCTCACCCAAACGACGCCCACGGCGCTCCGGGCACTCCTTTTCGTCCGCGACCCAGAGCTAGGCACCATCGAAACTCCTACGGGGAGGCTGCAATTTCTGCAAGCCATAGGCGTTCATGGGGCCGAGTACCGGCGGCTTCTTGAGCCAGGCAGCATTCCCGCCTTTCTGGAGGCGGCGCGATTGCGCTGGCCACTTCTGGTTACCGATCTGCGCCGCGATCCGCTCTGGCAGTTCTAGAGCGCGCCGCACGTGTGACGCGCTGACCCGAGGACCCCGCGCTGTCGTGTCATCCCGTTCGCGGCATTACGGTGAGTGGACGCGCCAGCATCCGCGCTGGCGCCGCCCGGAAGACCTGCTACGGCAGATTGGCGATCTCGACCGGCTCGATCGGTTCCGGTAACTCGAAACCGAAGACGCGGGAGAGGAAATACCACTCCCCATCGAGCGACCGGCGGATGTTCTCGGCCTTACGAAAACCGTGCTGCTCCCCTTCGAAAAGGACCAAGGCCACCGGTAACCCCTTCGCTTTGACCGCGTCGTACATCATCTGCGCCTGGTTCGGCGGCACAACTTTATCCTCCAATCCTTGGAACAGGATCAGCGGGCACGAGAGGCGATCCACGTGATAGATCGGAGATCGCTCGATGTAGACATCGCGGCACTCGGGGTATGGAGCAATCAAGCGGTCGAGATAGCGCGACTCGAACTTGTGCGTGTCGCGCACCAGAGCCTCGAGATCGCTGATGCCGTAGTGGCTGGCGCCGGCCTGAAAGACCGAGCGGAAGGTGAGCGCGGCCAGCGTCGTGTAGCCGCTGGCGCTCCAGCCGCGTATGGTGAGCCGGTTCCCATCAACGAGTCCTTCCGCGGCCAGAAAGCGCGCGCCGTTGACGCAATCATCCACGTCAACGATGCCCCATTTCCCATTGAGGCGTTCCCGGTAGGCACGCCCGTAGCCAGTGCTGCCCCCGTAATTGACGTCGAGGATGGCAAAACCGCGACTTGTCCAGTATTGCGTCTGCAACGAGAACATGGGCGACGTGCTGCCGGTGGGGCCGCCGTGGCTGATGACGATAAGCGGAGGCAACTCGCCCTCTGGTCCCTGGTAATCCCTGTTCTTCGGCGGGTAGTAGAACCCGTACGCCGTTTGACCACCCTCGGTCGGAAAGGCGATCTCCCCAGGAACCGAGATATAGCCGCTGTCGATCTCAACGCTCGCCGACCGGCGAATCACCTCAGTCTGCCCCGGCGTCAGATCACGCTTCACCAGTGCCATCGGCTCCGTTGGAGAGGCGGCCCGGAAGACTGCGAAGCCGTTCCCCACGCGAATCGTGTCCACCACGGTCCATGGCGCTGGAATCGTGGTCAGGCGCGGCACGGTCGCATCGAGATCGCCGGCGTACCAGCGACCGGACTGCGTGTAGGAGCAGATGATCCGGCTTGGGGACGCGAAGGCGTAGGTGGACTGGCCGAAGACCCATTGCGGCTCACCAAATTCGGCTTCCATCGGAGCGAGCGGCTCAGCGTGGTCTCCTCGCCAGCGATACAGGTTCCACCACCCTGTTCGGTCGGAGACGAAGTGAAGCACGCCATCGGGCGACCACTCCGGTTGAAAGATCGACTCCTCCAGCCCGCCTGCGATGCGGCGCGGCGAGACGATCGACCCGTCGGCCGCGATATCACCGACCCAAAGCTCGGTGCCGTCCCACGGCATGTTTGGGTGATTCCAGGAGAGCCACGCCAACCGCGTGCCATCAGGGCTGATGCGCGGATTGGAGTAGAAGTCGGCGCCGGAGATCAGAACTGTGCCGCCTTGATCGAGATCGCCGCCGCTCGTGTCCAAGGCGACAATCGTGTTGATCGCATCCTGTTCAGCCCCGTGTGCCTGCCGGTGATCCTCCCGCACGCAGATCAAGCGCCCGCGAGCGCGATCCGGGGCGAAATCGGCGTACCGGAGCGGCAAGTTGGGTGTTATTGGCCGGGGGTCGCCTCCGGGCTCCTGCCGGTAGACCCGCTGGTCAGCGAAATTTGCAAAGTACACGATGCCGTCATCCACGCAAAACGCGCCCCCGCCGTATTCGTGGACGCGCGTGCGGGCGTTGAATGGCGGAGGAGTGATGTCCGTCATGGTCCCATTGGGAGAGCGCCGAACGATCACGTAGCGACCCGTCTCGGTTGGCCGGGACTCGATCCAGTAGATGTCGTCGCCATCGACGGCGATCTCGACCAGCCGGATCGTGCCCTTGACGAGAAGTTCGGAGGTGATCGGCGATGCCCATGATCCGTAGGGTGCGATCTTCATGGATGTCCTTTCCTGCTCATCTGCACTCGCATATGCAGCCTTTCTGCTTGGTGCACCGTACAAGGTGGCCCGCGTTCCGGCAAGGAGGAGGTGTGGTCATCCAGGTTGGCAGGGCGGAGTGACCCACCCGTACAATTCGGGTGTGAAGCCTGAAGCGCGCCTCATGCCGGTTCGCTGGTAGCGAATGGCCTGTGCTGGCAGCGCGAGGAGATCCCCTATGGGCCGCGTGGAATTACGCCCTTCGGTTCAGTCGAACATGGGTTCCTGGAACCGGGCTGGCAGAAGATGGCTTCCAATGCTCCTGTGCGTGATGGTGGCGCTTGCTGGAAGTGGCGTCGCGGTGGCTGGCCCAGGAGGTGGCCCGGACCAAGCCGGGCGAGCCCGCCTCGCCGGGGAAACGCGAACTGACCCCGTACCCTTGCAAAGCGAAGCAGAAGCAGGACCGTGGCGCATCACTGTCCTGGAGGTGGTCACCGGTGATCAAGCGGCCCAACGTGTAACGGGAGCGAGCCCTACAAATGCCGCCCCGCCGGATGGGTTTCAGTATGTGGCGGCCCACCTGAAGGTGGTGAACGCCAGCGACCGCCCCCTGCCGGTGAGCGGCAACGACTTCGGTGTCACCGGCGCGTCTGGACTCGTCTGGCGATTTCTCGATGTGACACCGCCGGATCCGCCCCTCGATGCGACAGTGGCGCCTGGCGATGCGGCGGAAGGCTGGGTGGTCGCAAGCGTGCCAGCGACCGAGTCCAAGCTGATCCTGATCTTCGATAGCACAACGCTGGGCGGCAATTGGGCCGACCGCTATTTCATGCTCGAGCCGGGAGCATCTATTCCGGCAGTTGAAAGCCGCCCGGTCAAACTCAATCGCACCGGCCGCAAGGCATCGGAGCCAGCGGCGATGGGCGAGACGGTGGCGACTCGTGAATGGGCGATCGAGATCTTGGAGGTCTTAGAGGGCCAGGCTGTCTACGACCTGTATCCAGCAAGCGACTATCGCACGACGGCACTGGCCGATTCCCAGGGTGGCGCCGATATCCCGCTCTGGCTTGCGTTCCGTGTCCGGGTCACGAACAACCGGACGGGTAATGCCCCGGCGTTTTTCCCTCCCATGGCGTTGCAACTTGCCGATGATCGCGGACAGCCGCTTGCGGGAACCCTGACGCTGACGCCGCCGGATCCGGACGCTAGCGGGTGGTATTTTCCGGGGGCCAGCCGGGAAGGTTGGGTGGTGTTCGAGCAGCCGGTGGACGCGCGCGGCGCGCTGCTGCGGTTGCAGCCATACGCGACCGACACCGATGTGCGGTATCTCGCCTGGGGGGCGACGAGTTCCACGCCCCCGGCTCCGTTTGCGCCTGGAGCAACTGTCATCGTCACCGAGAACGGTGTCCGGATGCGCACTGCCCCCTCGACGAGCGCAGATATCATCGCCGAGCTTGCGCGCGGCACAACGCTGACCGTGACCGGAGCCGCGGAGGTGGGTGACGGTCTGACGTGGTATCCCGTTGAGGATCCGGCGACAGGGCAAACCGGATATGTGGCGGCTGACTATCTGCGGCTTGCCTCCTGATGGGCCATCGCTAGGCGCGACGATGCATGGCTCGGGCAAGTCTTCTCTAAGGCCGATGTTCCTCCTGATGGTTCCTCCGTATTGCCGGTGTCCGAGGCGCCGGGGAGGCGAGCGGTGAGCTGGGAGCGCTGGGCGCTGGCGATTCTTATCCTCCTGCTGGCGGCTGTGCAGTACGGACTGATCGCCGTCGCTCTGCGGGACCTGCTCCGCCGCCCGAGCGTGCGTGGGAACAACAAGGTTGCTTGGGGACTCATTATCCTCACGTTACCCTTCATCGGGCCTTTGTTATATTCCTACATGGGACCAACGAGCTTTCTGCCGCGTGATCAGGCTGGCTCACGCCGTTTCGTGTTCGTGCCGCGGAGAAACAGGAGAGTGGAACGGCAGTAACCCACTGCCGTTCCTGGCAAAATCACGGTATAGTTACGTCACGTTGATCGGATTGATCGGTCGCGGAGGGCAGCGAGCCGCTGCCGGTTGCTCGCCCTAGGCCGGTCCCGCACCCGGAGAGGATGGATGGTTTCCGACGTCGCAGCGCCCCAGGCCACGTCGCTCATGGCTGAATTGCCGGACAGGCACGGCCGGTTCGGCCGGTTCGGCGGGAAATACGCTCCGGAAACGCTGATGCCGGCGTTGGAGGAACTCGAAGCGGCGTATGACGCGGCTCGCCGGGATCCCGAATTTCAAGCGGAAATCGCACGCCTTGCTAGGGATTATGTGGGGCGCCCGACACCACTCTATTATGCTGCCAATCTGACCCGGGAAACCGGCGGCGCACGCATCTTTCTGAAGCGCGAAGATCTGGCGCACACGGGCGCGCACAAGATCAATAACGCAATTGGACAGGCGCTCCTTGCCCGGCGGATGGGAAAGCAGCGCATCATCGCCGAGACCGGCGCCGGGCAGCATGGCGTCGCTACCGCAACCGTCTGCGCGCTACTCGGACTCGAGTGCGTTGTTTACATGGGCGAGATCGATATAGCCAGGCAGTCCCTCAACGTGTTTCGCATGAAGCTGCTTGGCGCTGAGGTCCGGCCGGTCACCTCGGGCTCGAAGACGCTCAAGGACGCGATCAACGAGGCTATCCGCGATTGGGTGACCAACGTTCGCACGACGTTCTACCTGTTTGGCACAGCGGCTGGTATGCATCCCTACCCGATGATGGTGCGCGATTTTCAATCCGTCATCGGGCGCGAGGCGCGAGCGCAGATTGTTGAGCAGACCGGACGCTTGCCCGATGCGGTGGTCGCCTGTGTCGGCGGAGGGTCGAACGCCATTGGCATCTTCCATCCGTTCCTGGCCGACGAGGGGGTCGAGTTGATTGGCGTCGAAGCGGCCGGGTATGGCATTGAGACGGGGCATCACGCCGCGACGCTCTGTGCCGGCCGGGTGGGGGTGTTGCACGGCTCGCGATCCTACGTGCTGCAAGACGAGCACGGCCAGGTGATCGAGACGCACTCGATCTCGGCCGGACTCGATTATCCTGGGGTCGGGCCAGAACATGCCTATTTGAAAGAGTCTGGCCGGGCACGCTATGTTGGTGTGACGGATGCTGAAGCCCTGGAAGGATTCCAGCGGCTCTGCCGTGCCGAGGGGATTATTCCGGCGCTCGAATCAAGCCATGCCATCGCCTATGCTATCCGGCTCGCTGCCGAGCGGCCGGCTGACGACATTATTGTCGTCAATCTCTCGGGCCGGGGTGATAAAGACATGCATACCGTTGCAGGCGCGCTCGGGGTGACGCTGTGAGCGCCCGGGTGACGCAGCGCCAGATGGCTGGCGAAGGCGGAATGACAGGCGTGACGGAGAGCGGCATCGCCGCAGCGTTCGAGCGCTGCCGAGCGGCCGGTCGGGCGGCCCTGATCCCGTTCATTACCGCAGGATATCCATCTCTGGAGATGTCGCGGCGCCTGCTTCCTGCGCTGGTCGAAGGGGGTGCCGACCTCATCGAGATCGGCGTTCCGTTTTCCGATCCGCTCGCGGATGGAGCTACGATCCAGCGCGCAAGCCAGGTTGCCTTGGAACAGGGCACGACACTGCGCGATTGCCTGGAGCTGGTGCGCGACGCCCGCGCCAGTGGGGTGACGGTACCGATGCTCCTCATGGGCTACCTCAACCCGTTTTATCAGTACGGGCTTGAAGCGCTTGCGCGCGATGCCGCGGAAACCGGCGTCGACGGTTTTATCATTCCCGACCTGCCGCTCGAAGAGAGTGACGAGGTGCTGGAGCCGCTGCGGCGCTATGGGCGGGATCTCATCTTTCTCGTCGCGCCAACCAGCACCGATGCGCGCATCGCGGAGGTGGCCAGGCGCGGCAGTGGATTCATCTATTGTGTTTCCCTGACTGGTGTCACTGGTGCGCGTGATCGTCTTTCAGACGAGCTGCCGGGCTACATCGCCCGCGTCCGGTCCCACACCGATTTGCCGCTGGCGATCGGATTCGGCATTTCCCGGCCAGAGCATGTTCGGCAGGCATCGGAGCTAGCTGACGGCGTGATTGTAGCGAGCGCACTGATCAATCATCTTGACCGCTTGCCTCTGGACGCGTTCGTGGCCGGGGCAACGGCATTCGTTCGGGAGCTGGCGGCCGCGACGCACAAGCCCAAGGTCGAGGAGGGGAACTGCGACTAGCATGGGCACGCAAGGAAACGAAATGGCACATCATCAATCGGGAGGAGCAGTGGGGTTGGCTGGGATGGCGCCTCCGGTCATGACCTGCCGGGGATTGCGCGGCGCGACAACCGCGGCGGCAAATACGGCCGAAGATATTCTGGAAGCCACGGACGAGCTAATGCGGGTGTTGATCGCGCTCAATGATCTCCGCCCAGAGGATATCGCGAGCGTGATCTTCACCACGACGCCGGATCTCACCGCGACGTTCCCAGCGCTCGCGGCGCGGAATATCGGCTGGACAGAAGTGCCACTCCTGTGCACGCATGAAATGAACGTGCCGGGAGCGCTGCGGCAGGTCGTTCGCGTTCTGATCCACGTCAACACCATGAAGCCGGCCGCGGAGATCCGGCATGTCTACCTGAAAGGCGCTGCTCAGTTGCGTCCGGAGTGGGCGTATACGGAAGAGCAGGTCGCAGAGATTCTTGGGCGAGTGCCCGCATAATCGGGATTGGTTACCCTGGCGAGCGATAAGGCGCATCCAGCAAAGGCGTCGGGAGGGAGTCGATGATCGTCGTCATGTCGCCAAGTGCAACTCGGGAGCAGATCAACGAAGTCGTCAAGCGCATTCAGGAGCTCGGCCTCGGCGCCCACCTCTCCGAGGGGGAGGAGCGCACGATCGTCGGCGTGGTCGGCACGACGCCGCTGCCTCCGACGCTTGACGAAATGCTGGAAGTCTATCCCGGTGTCGAGCAAGTGTTGCGAGTGACGAAGAAGTACAAGCTCAGCGGCTGGGACTTCCATCCGTTCAAGACGAGGATCCCAGTTCGTGACTTTGTCATCGGCGGTGACGAAGTTATCGTCATCGCTGGGCCGTGCTCGGTGGAGAGCGAGGAACAAACCCTGGCCACTGCACGCGCGGTGCGGGCCGCGGGGGCGAAGATTCTGCGTGGTGGCGCGTACAAGCCGCGCACCTCTCCGTACGAATTCCGCGGGCTTGGGAAGCGCGGCCTCGAAATCCTGGCGGCGGCGCGGGAGGAGACTGGCCTGGCGGTCATCACCGAGGTTATGACGCCAGCGGATGTGGAAACGATCTATGAGTACACCGATATCTTCCAAATTGGTGCGCGCAATGCCCAGAATTACTATCTGCTCGAGGAGGTCGGCAAGACGGGCAAGCCGGTGATGCTCAAGCGTGGCTTGAGCATGCAGATTGAGGAATGGCTGCTTGCCGCGGAGTATGTTTTGTCCCAAGGGAATCCGAACGTCATTTTCTGCGAGCGGGGTATTCGCACGTTTGAGACCCAGACCCGCAACACACTGGATGTCGCCGCCGTGCCAGTCATTCAGAAGCTGTCGCATCTCCCGATCTTTGTGGATCCGAGCCACGCCGCGGGCAAGCGGCCGTACGTGGGCGCCCTGGCGCTTGCGGGCGTGGCAGCCGGCTGCGATGGGCTGATGATCGAAGTGCATCCGAGCCCAGATCATGCGCTGTCGGATGGGAATCAGTCACTCAATTTCCAGGAGTTCGCCGAGTTGATGCCGCGCATCGCGGCGGTGGCCAGAGCAGTCGGGCGGCGCGTGGCTTCGACCGCCGACGAGCTGGCTGCCGTGTAGTGAATCGCATCGCGTCAAGGGAGGACGCCGCTGCCGGTAGGAGATTCCTGCCGGCAGACGCTTCTGAATCCGGATCACCTTGAGGTCTGTCGCTGCGGGTGACATACGTGTGGTGGATAAGGACCAGTGGCTCGCGCGGGTTCGAGCGACCTGGAACGCGCGGGCAGCGCATTGGGACGAGCAATCGGAGCAGCATGCCCGTTCTGCCGATCGTGCGCGGGAGCTTGATCGCCTTGAGCAGGCGCTGGCGCTGCGGCCAGGAGCCCGCATTCTCGATGCGGGATGCGGCACCGGGCAGTATGCGATAGCCTTCGCCGAGCGTGGCTATCGAGTAACCGCGATCGACCTGGCGCCAGAGATGATCGAACGTGCCCGCCGGAGGGCGGACGAGCGCGGCGTACGAGTGGAGTGGCGCACCGGCGACATCAGCCAGCTCAGCGATCCGCTCGCGGTTTACGATGCCATTCACGCCCGGGTTGTTCTGCATTTCGTGCCAGATGTGGCCTCCACGTTACGAGAGTTTCGCCGGGTGCTTGTTCCTGGTGGCCGGCTGTTTGCCAGTGTTCCGGGAGCCTTATCACCCATCTATCGCCACGCCTGGCGCCGCTTCGTTGATCCCGGAGAGGCTGGCACAAACCTCATGACCCCGTGGGAGCTGGAAGCGGTCTTGGAAGCCCTCGGCTGGCGCATTGTGGATGGCTGGGGAGATTTCAGCCAGAGCTTCTCCGGGGAGGCGAATCCGTTTGACCCGGCCGTTGTGTCGAGCTTGGACCGGCGGCTCCAGCAAGCGGCGGCGACGACCTGGGGAGTCGTTGCCAGATAGTCCTAGCCTCAGAGCATCGCAGACATTATGCGCCCGTTCGAGCCGCTACACCGCGACCGGCTGGACGAGTGATGACGATGCCGGGTGTCGCTAACGACACCAACAGGGATACAAACGCCTCAAAAGAAAACCGAACCGGCAGGGAGTTCGATATCCCCTGCCGGTTGGTCCCCCCTCTGCGTGGGAGCGGGGCCCACGCCCTCTCAACGACCCCCGCTGCTCGTTAGGTTAAGCGGACTGCACCGTACCACCTGGACGAGTAGTAGGGCGATGAAAGACTGCTGATCACCACGCCGGTCGATTCGTTCTCCGCATGGATGAACTGCCCGTTGCCGATATACAGACCGACGTGCGATAACCCCCAGGTATAGGTGTTTTGGAAGAAGACGAGATCACCGGGTTGGAGATCGTTGTACGAGACGGATCGGCCGGCGCTGACTTGGGTCCAGAGGCCAGTCCCAATATCCCGTCCGAGCACGTTCAGCACGACCCAGTAGGTGAAGCCCGAGCAGTCGAAGCTCGCCGGGCCGTGTGTTGCCCAGACGTAGGGATAACCAAGATATTGCATCGCAAAATCGACGAGGGCGCTGCCTGAGCCGCTGCCGATGTTCGACCCAGGGTTGGAGCCTGGCGAGGGAGCGGCAGAGCCACCGCGCTCGCTCAGGGCCGCGTCGGTCCACTGCAAGTAGTTGCCGTGCATGAAGCCCTTCAGGCCATCCCAGTCAACTGGATAGAACCCGTTGGTGGCGCCGCCGGTGATCTTGACGACGGTCCCTCGTGGCGCGACGGCGGCGATGCCCGCGCTTATGCTGGCATCGTACCGGAGGTTGAGATCGGCCGTCGTCATCGCGTGGTCGCCCGCTGAGAGACCGCCCCCAGAGGAATCAGAGCCAGAATCACTGCCGCCGTTGTTGCCCCCATTGTTGTTCGAGGGCGGATCGCTCGGCACGAGATAGTCGCCATGGATGAATCCCCGGCTGCCACTGTAGGAGACAGCAACCCAAACCCCGGTGCTGCCGCTCCGCACCTTGACGATGGTGCCTTCGGGAACGACGGTGATCACCGCGGCGTCGTAGCTGGCATCACCACGCAGCCGGACGCCATCACCGTTCGTGCCGCTGACCATGGCATAGGTTCCGCTGGCCCAGGAGGAGCCGTTCCCGCTGTCAGAGCCGCCATTCGACGGGCGCTCGAACGAGAGGAAATCGGTGTGGACGTACCCCTTGCTGCCGGCGCAATAGACAGGCTGCCACGAGCCGCTGGCTGAACCCCGCAGGTCAACCGCGGTGCCCTCGCGCAGCACGGTAATGATGCCAGCGCTAAAGCTAGCGCCAGCGCGGCACCGCAGCCCGTCACCGTTTGTTCCAGCGACCCAAGCAGTGCCCGTTACCTGGTCGGATCCGGTATCGGCGCTGGAGGTGTCGTCGGCGTTCTCGATCGGGGTGCCGTCGTAGGAGACGTAATCCGTGTGGACAAACCCATTCTTGCCGCCGCAGACGACGGGCTGCCAAACGCCCTGCGCATCACCGCGGAGCGAAACCCACGATCCCTCGGGCAGGACCGTGATGATGCTGGCGTCGAAGCTCCCCGCAGTCCGGCAACGCACGCCATCCCCGTTCGTCCCGGAGATCATGGCCTCGCCAGTGACCGAGCCCGTATCACCTGTGCTTGCGTCGGAGTAATCGTAGTCGAGGTAATCGGTATGGACCCACCCCTTGCTGCCGGCGCAAAAGACCGGTTGCCAGCTTCCGCTCGCGTTGCCAGCTAGATCGACAACGCTGCCCTCGCTCAGCACGGTGATGATGCCAGCGTTCGTTGATGCACGGGCGCGGCAGCGGAGGCCGCCGCCACTGGTACCAACCACCTTCGCGGTGCCGGTTACAGCGGTAGCGCTAAACGTCTCGTCGGCAGAGGCTTCGGGCGCACCCGTCGAGGTGCCGGAGCCATCGTACGACACGAAGTCCGTGTGAACGTATCCACCCTGGCCCGCACAATTGATCGGCTGCCAAACGCCGACGGGATCACCAGTCAGCTCGACCGTTGTGCCTTCGGGAACGACCGTGATGATTGATGCATCGAACGACGGGGCTGTTCGGCAGCGGACACCGTCATTGTTCGTGCCTGCGATCACGGCATAAGCGACGACGGCGCCGGGAGCACTCCCGCTTGCAGCGTCGTCAATGTTCACCATGCCGTTGCCGGTGTAGACGGCGAGGTAATCGGAGACCATGTAGCCGGTGATGCCCTGGTAGGAGACGTTGTACCAGAGCGAGCCGTCATCGCTTGAAACCGGCCCATCAAGCACGTCAACGACGTCGCCTTCGGGCACCATGGTCAAGACACGGCCGCCATATCCGGGCTCGGCGCGCAACCGCACATCGTCGCCGTTCGCATAGGCGACCTGCGCTTGACCACCGATGACGAGATTGGTGTCGGCGAGAGCCGAAACCGGCGCCAAGAGGGCGGCGCCAACGAGGAATACAACGCCGAGGAGAAGCCCACGATGGGCTCGATGGGGTAGACCAGCCAAGATCCTTCCCTCCCTTGATCTCTGTTACGGCCAGGCAGCCTCCCAGCCGTCCCGCAGGTGTCGGGATGCGAGAAACCTGTTCAAGCCCCCCTGTAGCTCGTGTTTTTCGGCCACCGTGCTCCTGGCACACCGAACACCCGATCCTCAAAGGGGCGGCGGCGCCCAGCCTCACCACCGCCGAGGAGCCATGTCGCTCGCCCCAGCCAGCGAGCGCTTCGTCGAGCAGTGCCAGTGCCGATCGATTTCAACTGCGACGGATCATCGGCCAATCCCAGCCAGGAAATGACCGATGCCCAGGCTCCGTGCACTCCTGGCACTGCCCGCCCTTGGCACGCTCCGAACCGCTCACCGTTCCTCATGAACCAAGATTGCCGTGATCGGAGCGTCGGGATACGCCGACGGTACCAAACGATTTGGCCTCTGTCAACCCCTTTTGTTGGCTCAGCGAACGATGTTTCTGGCGAGGAAAAAAGCAGCCGGTGTTGTGGAGCGGGTGAACGGGCTGCGCCAGGTCCTGGGGGCTGATGATTGACGCGCCGCGACGATCGTTAACGAGCGAATGCGGCATGTGCACCATGCACAAGGAGCCTGGGCCCGCCGGTGGCAGTTTGTTGGCATTTGTGCACGGACACTCAGTATGAGCCCAGCCGCGTCGTCACTCACCAAAGGGGAACGTCTCAGGAGCCTCCCCGGCTTCCCACTCCGCGGTGCGCTCAAGCGGCTCAACCGCCCGCGTCTCGTCCAAGTGGATCATCAGGTCAAACTGATCGGCAACCCGCGCGTGGAAATAGTGGCTCCAGCGCTCGGTTTCCGGGCGGTAGATAACGCCGATCGCGCGCTGCAACCTGGGTGCGTTGAGCCCGGCGATCACCTCGTCTCGCTGGCGGAGATCCAACCAAAATGCGGGTATGGCGACCTGGTGAAAGAGAAGCTCGTAGCTATCGGGGAGAGCGGGACGCACGCGCTTGCGCTCAACCGGCGCTCCCCAATCGGACGCCGCGCTAACGGTGCCGCGGTAGGTGCTGAACCCGATCAGGAAGGCTGATGCTCCGTACTTCTCGCGCACAAGCTGGCCGAGGTTGATCTCCCCCGTCTCCCCCATCGCCGTGGCGCGCGCATCGCCGAGGTGAGAATTATGCGCCCAAACGACGATTTTGCTGCCGCCTGGTCCGGCCTGGCGGTCCAAGTAGGCTGCCAATTGGTCAAGTGTCTCGGCCATGTGCTGGTCGCGCAGGTTCCACGCTGAAACCCGCCCCCGGAACATCGCCCGGTAGTATCGCTCGGCGTTCCTGGCGATGCGGGCGTTCTGCTCGGCCGAGAAGAACTCATCTTCGGCGATCCGGCCATCGCGCTGCGCAAGCTCCGCGGCGCGGCGCTGTAGCTCAAGAAGCTGCTGGATGACTTCTTCTTCACACGGCTCGGCAATTCCGAGACTCGTCGCATACCCATACGCTTCCGCGTCGTCGCCGAAGTGATCAAAGCAAGCATAGCGACGCCTGGCTCGCATGGCGGCCTCTGGATCGACGTTGTCCAGATACTCGATCACGGCGTGGATTGAGGCGTTGAGACTGTAGAGGTCAAGCCCGTAGAATCCAGCTTTCGGCGTCTCGGATGTCAGCGCACGATTGTAATCGTGGAGCCACTGCACAAAATCGAGCACCACCGTGTTGCGCCACATCCATTGGGGGAAGCGCTTGAAGTCCAAAAGCGCTTCGTTTGCCGATGCATCGTCGCTGCGGCCACGCACATACCGGTTGACGCGGAAGGCATCCGGCCAGTCCGCCTCGGCGGCCACCGCGTGAAAACCGTGCTCGGCGATCAAGCGTTTGGTCAACTCAGCGCGCATCCGGTAAAACTCATCGGTGCCGTGGGTTGCTTCCCCGATGAGCACAAAGCGGGCATCGCCGATCCGTTCGAGGATGCCATCCGTATCACTGGCTCCTCCTACTGGGTGTGCAATGCCACGCACCGCCACTGCAAGTGTCGGGGCTGCCGCCTGCGCCACCGGGTTGTGGGACGGATGGAACCGCTGCTCCGCGCGTTGCAGCAGCGTCCTCACTTCGTCGTCAGTCGTTGGGGAGAAATCCTCGTACCACAACCCAACCGCGTAGAAGTCCGGAGGCGCGAGGACCGATACCGTTTCATCCACAACATCGCGCAGGGAGTCGAGGGTCGAAGCGGCAGCGACCGGCACAGCCGCAATGATCTTCGCAGGCTGCTGGCGGCGCAACGCCAGGGCTGCTGCGCGCATCGTGGAGCCGGTGGCTAGCCCATCGTCGACGAGGATGACCGTTTTCCCTTTGACGTCCGGTGTGGGACGCGTGCCGCGGTACAGGCGTTCCCGTCGCTTGAGCTCACGCTGCTCTTCCAGGGCCACGGCATCAATGACTGATTCGGGAATGCGCCAGGCCTCGATGACCTCGTCATTCAACACGCGGACATCGCCGCTGGCGATCGCGCCCATAGCCAGCTCTTCGTGTCCCGGCACCCCGAGTTTGCGAACGAGAAAGATATCGAGTGGCGCATTGAGTTCCAGGGCCACTTCATAGGCGACGGGGACGCCGCCGCGGGGGAGTCCAAGGACAAGCACATCTGGGCGGTTGGCATAGGCGGCCAATCGTTGGGCAAGCTGACGCCCTGCATCGTGCCGGTCAGTGAATTTCCTTGCCATGGCGCTGCCCCCTCGTCTGGCCTGCGGACCCTATTCAATGAAGGTGGTGCAGACGCGTTCGCCTGCTGCTGTCAATACCACCGATCAACTGTCGTGCCCAGCCCGCGCCAGCGATTGCGGAACGTGGGCGCCGCTGCTTCTGAGCGTGCGGCAATGCTCCAGAACAGATGCTGCAACGTTGCCGTGTCTGACGAGTCGCGACGAGTGCAGCCATTCGTCCAATCCCCAGGGATCCCAATGGAGCCGGAAGCCGGTGCCTAGTGTCCCGTGGCCTGTGGCTCACTGGGATCCAGGACGGTGACGCTGAGATTGTGCCGCAGCGAGGCTGTTCACGACAGGGCGGAGCCGGGCATGATGCTCCCGCGCCGGCTTCATCAGGCGCACGAGCGATGGAATACCCCACAGCACGGCGATGCACGCGATGGTGCCGGCGGTAATGAGCAGGCCCGCTGTAAGCCAGGGCGCATGGTAGCGAAGTGTCACACTGTGGCTCCCGGCGGGGACAGGAATGCCTTGGAAGAGGTAGTTGGTTTGCAGAATCGACGTCTCCTGCCCATCAACGGTGGCAACCCAACCCGGGACAGCAATCTGGCTGAGCACCAGCAAGCCTGGCGTAGAAGCCGTTACCGACAGCCTGATCTCCTCGGGCCGCCATTTGGTGATGATGACCGTGTCCGGCGTGAGCGCGGGTTGGATAGCCACGGGCAGAGCGGATTCAACGATTGCGGTCTGGCGCGCGTCAATCGTGCCCGATGCCAGGAGCGATAACGCCTCGCCGGCTGGGCGCTGGAGAACGTCGTGAACCATCCACGCTCGCGGCAATGCCTCCCGGTTCTCAACGATCTGCACGGACTGATCCCGGTACACGACAGGGAGTGTCGTTGCAAGGCGCATCAGATCAGTACGGTCTGGGGGAATGTGCGCCGGAATCACGATGTAGCGGACATTCAAGAGGTCGAGTAATGGAGAATCGAGTCCTGCCGGAAATATGTTTGCATCGTGATAGTCCTGTGCCGTGCCATTGACGGCGGTGAGGTAATCAACAAATCGCTGGTATTGAACAGGGTTGTATCCCTGCACATCTTCGAGGCCAAAGGCTGTCGCGCGGTTGTTGACGATCAGATGTGCGGCCTCTTGGCTGGCAAACTGATTGCGATAGAGTACCGGCAGATCGTGGATAGTTGAGCGAATTTCTGGGTCGTATCCGAAATAACGAAACGGCGATGCTTGCAAGCGTTCCTGGAGAAAGCGCACCGCGCCAGATGGGGCAAAGTAGTGCGTGAGATCAGCGCGGTGGAATCCACCGTATGGCCCTGAAGCCAAGATGCGCGGGCCGGCGAGCAGCAAGTCTCCCGCGACGACGCTCACAGCCAGAATAGGGATCACTGTCGCCATCCATGACCGAGGCCATGCGGCGCGAGCGATGACGCAGCAGGCAGCCAGGATTGCGGCTCCGACCGCGATCCAGGACGCTGTTGCGTCCAGGTGCAACGCCACGACGGCCACGCCAAGCATTGTCAGCGGGAGAAGGGCAGCCACGATCAACCGGCGCACGTGTCGTGCCTGGGTGGCAAGGTGGGAGACGCAGGCTCCGGCGAGTGTGGCCGGGGCGAGAAACGTCACGATGGCGATGCGCTCCGGCCAGTGTTTGTGCAAGTCTTCAAAGCGGGGAAACACGTGGTAAAGGATCCAGTGGAGCGGGGTCATACGGTCGAGCGCTAGGACGAGCGCCACCACAACGACGCCAGCGAAAAAGCCCGTGGCATGGCGGCGGGTGAGCACTATGGACATAACCGCGAGCGCCGCCACGGCGCCGCCGGGGTAATACAGCGATCGCGTCAAATCCCCGAGCGGCGTTTGGTCGGGCGACCACCCCCCGAGCGCCGCGGCGTAGGCGTGTGCTCCACCATAGATCCCGCCGGCAACGTTGGTCAGGCGATTGTAGTCGAGGCGTGGCAGCATACCCGCAGCCGCAAGACCAAAGCCAGTCGCCGCTATAGCGCCACCGCTGGTGACAAGGGCGACAAGGCGCTTGGACCAGGATGCGGGAGCGTCTGGCGGGTCAATGAGCGCTCGGTAAGTGAGGTAGGCGCCGAGCATCAGCAGGGCGTAATAGCTCACCTGTCCAAGCCACGAGGCCAGGATCTGGCTGAGGGCGAGACCGGCGAGGACCCATGAGGCTGCGCGCGACCTGGGCGCTTTCCGGTGGAGGGATCGCTCCGCTCCAAGGAGCAGCAGTGGCGTCCACGCAGCCACTTGGAGTGGCGCAGGACAGCACACCGACCGGCCATAGACAAGCCCGGAGAGACTATAGGCGACGCCAGCCGCCAGTGCTCCGATCGGGCTGATCGCCAGCGCCCGGGCGAAGGCATAGGCACCGAAGCCAGCAAGGGCGAGATGGACCAGAAGATAGAGATTTGCCGCAATCGCGAGCGGAAACGCGGCAAAGACCAGCATCGCCGGGAGATAGGTCCAGCCAGATTGGGGGTCGGCGGCGAAGGGAGCTCCAGCAAACTGGGCTGGATTCCAGAGGGGAAGCTCAAGATGACGTAGTCGCTCACCGAGGTAGGAGTACCACGGGTAAAACTGGGTGGCCGCGTCCTGTCCGATGATCGTGCCCCCCTTGACAAGCCGGTACCATGCCACGAGGAGCAATACGGTGAGCGCTGTTAGAGCGAGGCATTCGTCCCGGAGGGCGCTGCGAGATCTCCGCCAGCTCGCTTCGGAATCGCCTGCCGTCTCCGTCATACCTACCAATCGTCCTCACTGAGGTGCTCGATGCGCCGGCTGGCGTAATCGCCGCCATAATGCCAGGCAAGCGTGAGAAGTCCCCCGAGTCCCGCGCCAAACGCTCCAGTATAGAAGGCGGCGAGAATCCCTCGCAGCCACCCGGCTAGTTGAGCGCGCTCCCACGCCGCGATTGTCCCGCATGCGAGCAACGCCGTGCCAAGGCCACCTGCCGCCAGAATAATGGCGCGGCGCCGGGCTCGGCGATCACCGTAGTCGAGGAGCATAGCGCCTACCCGCGCTTCGCAGACGGCGGCAGCGACAGCCAAAACGAGTCCCAGGGTGTCCAGCAAATACGTCGCGTTGCGGCCATGGACAGATGGAGGCAGCCAGGCGCGCAAGCCTGTGCCAAGCCCGGCTGCCAGCGCGCCACCGACCATCAGGCTTATCCCGATGCGGCGCAGCGCCCGCGGGTTACCTAGTAGCGATCTCATGCCGAAGATGGGCCATCATCAGTCAGCGCGCACCAAACCGGCCCGCTCACCGCGGCTACCGATCGGGTGGCCGGGCCGGAGGACGAGCTTCCGTGCCATCGATCTCGGCGTGGCGGCGTTGCCCGGTCACGAGATCGAGCTCTTGCTGCGCTTGCTCTAACCGCAGCCGCACTCGTTGCTCGTGCAGCGCCCACATATCTCGCCGGAGGCTGCTGTCCGCGAGCCGTAGCTCGTCAAGCTGGTGAGCAACTGCGCCAATACGCAACCCAAGTTCGCGGTACAGCTCAGTGATCTCCTCAATGCGGTCGGACAGCCGCTCAAAGCGTTGCTCGGTGCTCTGGCGAATCTCGACGAACTGGGCGTCAACGTATTGCCGCTGATCCTCAATCCGGTCTACGAGCACTTCGTGCCGCTCGACAGCCTGAGCGTGAATCCGGGTCAAATCCTGCTTGATGGCTGCATCGACGCCACGCAGCTCCTCAAGGGCGGGATCGACATGGACGATCGACCGGCGAGTTTCTTCGATGAGATCAAAGGCGTGCGTCACATCTGAGCGCAGCTCATCGAGCCGTGCGCTGATGGCGACATCCGCCTGGGCGACATCGGCGATGCGGCGGCGCGCTTCCTGATCAACGATCTTGATCGCATCTTCATTCCGAAGGATGTCGCGGCGGAGCTGATCGGTCTCGCCTCGCAAGTTGTCAATCGAGTCCCGCAACTGGTGAGCCACCACCGCATTCCGGTCACCAATCGCAGACAGGTGCTCGATCAGCGCCCGCAGTTCCTCGTATCGTTTCAAGTGCTGGCTGCTGTCATCGGTTTTGCGCCGCGATGCCTCAATAAGCTCATTAACATGGGCTTGTAATGAACGGATCGGGCGAACGGCATCGTCCAGCCGCTGTTCCAAATCGGCGATGACTTGCCGCGTGCGATTCTCGTCCAAAGCACGGGCTTGAGCCGATTGCTGAGCTTCCTGGCGGATCTGATCGAGCGTCAAGCGGTTTTGCGCGGCAGCGCCCTCATACTGCTTGAGCGCCTCTTCGATGCGCACCTGCCTGCTTGCCAGCTCTCGCAGTGCCTGGCGAAGCTCATCAATCTGGTTCTGCAGCGTCGCTAACCGGGCTTCGTCCCGCTTGCGCTCATCCTCTTGGCGGTATGGCGGAATACCGAACGTGTTCGATCCTGGCGCGCGGCTCGTCATTCGCTAGCATCCCCCTCCTGGGCAGCAAGATGCAGTGCACGCTGTTCATCATACTCGGCTGGAGCGGTGCCATCGAGCGCGCGTAAGGTGGCCGCAACGCACCGGCCGAGAGCCGCCGCGTCGTATCCCCCTTCGAGAATCGCCACGATCCGTCCGTCGCAGAGATCCGCGGCTGCGCCAGCAATCAGTTGGGTCATGGCCGCGAATCCACGTTCTGTTAGGCGCATCCCCCCGAGCGGATCGTGGGCATGGGCATCGAAACCTGCTGAAACGAGGATTAGCTCGGGCTGGTACCGATAGGCAGCAGGAAGGACGACGTCGTCAATGATCCGGAGGTAATCTTCATCGGTGCGGCCTGCCGGCAGGGGGACATTGATGGTGTAGCCTTCTCCCGGCCCGATGCCGCGCTCGGATGCGGCGCCCGTCCCTGGATAGAACGGATATTGATGGATCGAACAGAACATCACCGCGTTGGAATCGTAGAACGCATCCTGTGTGCCATTGCCGTGGTGAACGTCCCAGTCAACGATGAGCACTCGTTCTAGCCCGTGTGCCAGTGCCCGCGCCGCGGCAATCGCAACGTTGTTGAACAGGCAAAAGCCCATGCCGCGCTCAGGCGTGGCATGGTGGCCGGGCGGGCGAACGAGCGCGAAAGCGCGGCGGACTACTCCAGACAGAACCGCATCAACCGCCGCAACCGATGCCCCGGCAGCCCACAAGCTGACATCATAGGACTGAGGGGTCACGTAGGTATCGGCATCCAGCCACCCGCCGCCGCGTTCTGCTAACCGCTCCACCGTCTCGATGTGCCAGGGGTTATGAATCCGCTCAACGTCGTTGAGCTCGGCGCGGTCGAAAGGAAGCTGGAGCCGGTCTCTGAGCAATCCCTGGCGCTCGAGCTCAGCATCAATCGCCTGGAGGCGCTCTGGCCGCTCAGGGTGATGACTCATGCGGTGATCGAGGAAGCGAGAAGATCGCAGCAAGGCGGTCTTCGTTTCTGGCGCTCGGGAGATGTTGGTATGCTTCATGGCGCCGGAGTATAGCCTACTTTTGCCAGCTCCTGATGGCCGGTTCGTCGTGGATCGCCGGCAGGCATTCCCGATTGGTCGTCAATCAGGGGGCGCAATCGCGAATCGCTCGTTAAAGCGGGAAAGATCAAGCCGGCGAACGATGTCATCCGAGTCGGAGCTGATGAGCGGACCAGTCTGCACGATCCGGCGGACCCGGCCACGGTCGTCCAGCCACATGTCAATCGGATTGGGCCGTGCCGCTGAGAAGACGCTCTGCACAACGTCACTCGCCATCCGGTGGGGATCGAAGATGCCAGCGACGTGTGTCGCCGGCTCGCCATCGATCTCGCCGGTCCCAAGGATACGCGGCTCCTCAATGGTGGATACGGCGCTCAGGAGGAGGGCGGTCGGATCGAGCAAGACGCGTGCAACATCTGGCTCGATGTCAAGCTCGCCAGTGAGGCCCTTGAAATCCACCCACACACGCTGCTGGATGGACACGACCGTCACATCGACGCTGAGAAAGCCAAGCTTCGCCTCGACCGTCGCCCGCAGCCGGTCGGGCCGCTCGATATCGCCTCTGGCGCGCTTCATGTGCAGCTTTGCCTTCCGCACGAGCACCGTTTGTCCCTGCTCATACGTCAGCTCAAAGTGGTAGGACCGCAGGCTGGTCATGGCAAGCGTTGCCTGCTGCAAGAGAGCGTCGACCGAGGTGGCGCGGGCAAGCGCCGGTGCGCTGCCCACCGGGCGGATCACGCGCCCAATGGCCAGAGCGCACGCCATGCGTATGACCGACCGGCGGCTGATCCCTTGCGGAACTGCTGCAAGGAACGTGGTCATGTGGCTACCGGCGTGGCCGCGGGCGGCTCAATGGTGACCGGCTCATCAAAGTGGGACAGGTCGAGCCGGCGGACGATCGGGCCGGTTTCAGCCTCGGTAAGAGGTCCTTCCAATTCGAGGCGAAGCACACGTCCCTCCTGGTCAATCCAGACGCGTACATCCAACGGCTCAACCTGCGGAATGCCAGCAATAGGGGTTCCCGCGATCTCTTCAATCCGCCGCACGTCAAAGGTTCCCTCGACGCGGGTTGTTTGCACTCCGGAGATCTTCTCTGTGCCGGTGATCGCCGGGTTCTCAAGCAACTGCACGGCGGCCGTAAGGATGCGATCGGGATTCAGGAGATCGAGCTGGGGCAACTGCTCGCTAGCCGGATTCGTGACCTCGATATAGGTTTCCTCTCGCTCCATGGGGTTCGTCACCCAGAGACGGGCACCAATGCCGATGACCGTGATGGTGAGCGTTACAAAGGCGGCTTTGGCGGCAAACGCGACCCGAAAACGGTCAGGTCGCACAATGTCCCCTTCGACGCTTGCTAGCTCGATCTGCTCAGTGATCATCGTCTTGCCGCGTGGCGTCGTCAGCACGAAGTGAAACGAGTGGACCGACGCCATCCGCTGCGCCGCCTGGGCGACAAGCGTGGCAGCGTCGTCCTCAGCAACCGCGGGTTTAGGCGCCAGCGCTGCCAGGAGCAGCGCCGCCAGGATGATCCGGATGCAGTGCGTGATGATCATGCGATAACCGTGACACATCGTCGGCTCCTCACCAGGCTGCGCCGAGCATGACACAGTGTAGAGCAGTGGATGCTAGCATGCGTCTGTACAGAAGTGGAGCGATGGGTGGTTAAGATGACGCCGCGTCCCCAACCTGGTGTGAACTTCGATGAGCTCGCTGCCGATTATGCGCGGTATCGCCGTGTCCATCCTGGAGTGTTCCAGGAGCTCACGAGCGCGATCGCGCGAGCGCCGCTGGCGCGGGTTCTGGAGATCGGTTGTGGAACAGGTAATTACGCTATCGCGCTTCGCCAGCACTGCAACATCTCCGTCATTGGACTCGATCCATCGCGGCACATGCTAGCTCAAGCGGCCGCGCGTGCCCGGGACATAGACTGGATTTGCGGCCGGGCGGAAGCGCTGCCGCTGGCAGCTCGGTGTGTTGGCATGGTGTTCAGCGTAGACGTCATCCATCACATCGCGGATCGCATGGCGGCCTTTCGGGAAGCGCGGCGCGTGCTACACCCAGGGGGATGGTTCTGCACCGTAACGGATTCTGAGGAGGATATTCGCAGGCGTGAGCCGCTCAGCCGGTATTTCCCGGCCACTGTGCCAGTAGAGCTTACCCGGTATCCCAGCGTTACAACGATTGAGTGTGAGCTTAGCACGGCAGGATTCGAGGAGATTCGCCGCGATCATGTCGAGTATCGCTACCCCTTGACCGATCTGACGCCGTTCCGTGCCCGCGTCTTTTCCTCGCTGCGCCTGATCCCAGAGGTGTGCCTAGAAGAGGGATTGCGCCGAATGGAAGCGGACCTCCAAAGTGGCCCGATCTCTGCGTTGTCGCTGTACACCCTGATCTGGGCGCGAGCGCCCTTGTAGCCGTGAATTGTGGCTGCCTGGCTGGCGTAGGGCGGATGTCGAGCGGCGCGGGTGCGTTCGCGAAGCGGAGATCACTCCATGTCACGGTTATCACGAGATGGGCAGGAGTTGTGTAGGATGCCCTAAATAACTATTTTCGGTTGCTCGATGCGGCTGTGTTCAGCTTCAATAATGGCGCAAATCTGATTGACCGCCTTTTCGATTCGCTCGAACTCGTTGAACACGACATATTCGAATTCATAAGCGTGGTGAAGCTCGCGCTCGGCCGCGAGAAACCGGCTCATCAGCACTTCAGGGTCGTCGCACTTGCGAGCTTGGAGCTGCCTGAGCAGTTGGGACATCGATTCGGGCGCCAGAAAGATAAACGTCGCCTTGGGAGCAATCTTGCGAATGGAAGCCGCACCTTGTACATCGACCTTCACAATCACATCTTGCCCGCGCGCTAATGCATCGCGGATCGGGCCCTTTGGCACGCCATACATGTGCCCATAGACGCGGGCGGACTCGAGGAATTCACCCTCGGCAAGGCGAGCGGCAAACGTGTCTGGATCGAGAAAGATGTAGTGGACGCCATCAATTTCCCCTGGGCGCCTGGGGCGAGTCGTCGCGGTGACGGCAAGATGGACATCAGGATAGATAGTGCGGAGGTGCTTAATGACCTCGTCTTTGCCAACGCCGGACGGACCGGAGATGACGAACAAGCGTGGCCGCCGCCGGGCCCGCAGGTCTGCGAGGATACGATCTCCACTCAAATTGTTGGGATCGACGAGGTGTGTCACCGTATGATCCGATTCATCATTCCCCACCGCGGCCATGACGGTGGACTCGTTAGGAGAAGGATCAAGCGACGTGCCGTATGTATTTGATGTGCTTACCATCGCCGCGCTCGCGGATGAGATGACTGAGCTGATACTCGATGGCCGCGTGCAGCGGACCGGCCTCCTCGATGCGCGAACGATTGGGCTCGAGGTCTACGCGGGCCGGCAGCGGCGGTATCTTGTCGCCAGTGCGGATAGCCAGCAACCGGCACTCTACCTTTCCGATCGCGAACCCGCGTTCGATACTCAACTCGTCACTCCGTTTTCGCTGCTCCTTAGGAAACACGTGCGCGGCGGCCGTGTCGTCGGAATCGAGCAGCCGCCGCTCGAGCGTGTCCTACACCTCAGTATAGCCAAATGGCCAGCGCGGGCGCGAGACGTCGTGAGCGATGAGGACGCAATCCTTCTCTCTCAAGAGACTACGACTAGCGCTGAGGCTGACGATCGGCCGGGAGAAGAGGATGACTCGGCCGCTCCGGTCTACACCCACCTCATCATCGAAATCATGGGGCGGCACAGCAACATCATCCTCGTTGACGACGAAGGGCGAATTCTGGACAGTGTCAAGCGGGTGACTCCACAGATGAGCCGGGTGCGGCCAGTGTTGCCGAAGCTCCCATATCTGCCGCCGCCACCAGTGGATAAGCCCGATCCGCGCCGGATCACAACCGGTGAGGCAGCGCTGATCCTGGCGAGTGAGCCACCCGAGACGGAGCTCGCGCCGGTGTTGATCCGGCGGCTGCGCGCCATCAGCCCACTCATGGCGCGAGAGATCGCGTGGCGTGTGGCTGGGCGCCCTGACGCGACCGTAAGCGAGGTGCCGGCCGAGCGCGCACCAGAGCTCGCCCGGGAGATCCGCCACCTGTTCGAGCCGCTCCTGACGTCAGCATGGAGTCCCCGGATCTATCGCGATGCGGACGGGGAGATGGTCGCCTTTGCGCCCATACCGATGGATCACCTGCGGCTGGAATATCAAGAGGAGATGTTGCCGTCAATCTCCCGCGCCGCAGAGCTGGCCATCGCCGGCGCAGCTACACCCGTGCGTCATACCCAGCGGCGGGAGCGCCTTGCTGCCTCAGTGCGCGAGGCACACGCCCGCCTACGGGCCCGGCTGGCGTCCTTACAGGAAGCGCAAGCGAGCGCAGCCGAGGCGGACCGTTACCGGCAATGGGGAGAGCTCATCTATGCCTATCTGTGGCGCATCGCTCCCGGCCAGACGTCGCTCGAGGCCGACGGGATGGTCATCCCTCTCGATCCCAGCCTATCAGCCAAGGAAAACGCCCAGGCGTATTTCGAGCGGTATCGGAAGGCCCGTGGAGCCGCGGAGCAGATCCCCGGGCTGATCGAGCAAACCGAGCGGGACCTGGCCTACATCCAACAAGTGCTCACGCAGATCGAGCAAGCTGAGCGCTTTGAAGATCTCGAAGCCTTGGAAGCTGAGTGGCGGGCCTATCAGCCGGGCACAGGAGAGCGCGAGGCACAGGTGGCGCCGCGCCGCGTCAGGGACCGTAAACCTCGCCCTGTTCTCGACATCCGCGGCAATCAGATCTACGTTGGCCGGAGCGGCAGAGAGAATGACGCGCTGACCTTCGATATTGCTGGTCCGGACGATACCTGGTTGCACGCCAGGGGAGTGCCGGGATCCCACGTCATCATCCGCTGGCGCGATCCTGCTGGGGCTGAAGATGAGGAGATCGTCGCGGCGGCGGCTGCCCTGGCAGCCTACTATAGCGCCGCGCGCGGCAGTGCCAGCGTCGAGGTTGATGTGACGCGACGGCGCTATGTGCGCAAGATCAAAGGGGCTGGTCCAGGTATGGTGACGTACCGGAACGAGCGCACGATCGCGGTCCGTCCGGTGAGCGCGGAGGCGCTCGCGAAGAACCTAGCGAATGCGACCAGCTAGCTCACCCGGCCTTCTTTGTGCGCGCGGCGATAACCTACGCGGGCGAAAAAGATACCGATCTCATACAGCAGATAAATTGGCGCCGCGACGAAGAGCATATTGAAGGGATCTGGTGTCGGCGTGATGATTGCCGCCGCGATCAGGACAGCGACCATCGCGTAGCGCCGGGATTTTGCCATGCGTTGGGGACTGACGATATTGATGCGCGAGAGCAGATACATCAGGATGGGCAACTCAAATGCGGCGCCCATGCCCAAGGTCACTTGCAAGTAGAAGCTGAAGATGCTTCCCGCTGTCGGCGAATAATCAAACGTGCCGGACTTGAACGACGAGAGAAACGCGAATGCCCGCGGAATAGCCAAGAAGAAGGCGAATGAGGCTCCGAGAATAAAGAAGATGACAACGAATGGGAGTGAGCTATAGACAATTCGCTTTTCTTTACGGGTGAGACCCGGTGCGACAAATGCGAACGCCTGGTAAAAGATGAGCGGCATTGCAATGGAGATTGCGATGTACAGCGCGATCTTGAAATAGTTGATGATCGGTTCAGTGGCCTCATTGACATCGAAGCGCTCGACATGGGCCGTGTTTCTGACCAGGTCGAGTGCTGGGCTGGCCAGGATGAGCCCAACGATGAACGCCGCACCAATGCCCATGCACGTCTTGACGATGCGCGAGCGCAATTCGTCAAGGTGCTCGGCAAGCGTCATCTCCTCGAAGACGTCCTCATAGGGCTCGTCAGTTTTCGGAAGCTTCGGAATTGGAATGCGGAATTTGGGAATACGAATTGCGCGGGCCATAGTGCTCTCTCCTCACCAGGAAACGGAGCCGCGGGCGCTGCTCAGGTATGCGTGGTCGTTAATGGCCTCGGCTCCGCCTGAACCTGATGGCAAACGCATGAGAGGATGTGACCTCCTCGCTGGTTTGCCGAGTGCACATGGCAGCACACCACCTGATTGGTGCTCGGCAGAGGCTTGCGGGCCGCTGCCACCCGACGCCAGCCGCCATGGCAACCCCGGCCGGCTACTTGCCGACCACTTCCTCCAGATGCTGAACGGCGTCTCCGACGGTCCGGATGTTCTCGGCGTCCTCGTCCTTGATCTCGATATCAAACTCCTGTTCGATCGCCATGATCACTTCAACCAGATCGAGCGAGTCGGCATTGAGATCGCCGATGAACTCGGCATCCATTGTCACCTTGTCCTCGTCGACTCCGAGCCGCTCAGCAACAATGCTGCGGACCCGCTCAAAAACCGTTGCCAACCGAACCACCTCCTGCCGAATGGCCGTTGCTTGTACCGGCCCGTCATTGCGGCCTTGCATCTCGCCAAAACGTTTTCGCGAGTGGCCGTGCCTCCCCATCCTAGACGAACACGCATCGCAGACCAAACTTCGCTCCGGTGTGATCCACGCTACCGGCCCGCTCCGCGTTCGTTCCTTTGGATGATACACGACCGTGGAAACGGGAACCAAGCATCATGTCACGAGCCGTTGCTCACACCGTGGCCAGCTCCATGGGAACGTAATCAACATCGTAACCGAAGTGGCGTGGCCCCCAGACCGCAAGCGCTTCGGGGGTGCGCATGATCTCCGGAACCGAGACAGCCATCACGTTGACGCGCTGGCCGTACCGCAGCTCCTCGGTCGTGATCGGCTCGGCCGTTTCGCTGTCAAGGATGCAGATCAAATCGGGCACGATCGCCAGAACACGGCCATTGACGCGCGCGATGAGATTCTCGTTTTGAAACTCAATCTCCATCGTCTCAGGCGCGCAACCCGGCGGTGGATCGAGCTGTTGGATGCGAACCGTCCCTTTCGCAAATCCCTCCGCTGTCCGGCGAAAGACCTCGACGATTTTGCCGTGGAAGATCACCCTGGCCACGCGGTAACTCGTTTCGGCCAGGGTGGCAATCAAATGGGCGAAGGGATCAATGTGGTGCTCCCGCGCATAGCGAATAGCGCGCCCAACCTTGAGGCCAATGCCGATGGTTCCGCGAACTGCAACACGCTTGGCCGTCGCCCCGTCCATCGGGTATTCCGCGATATAAGCAACTCCTCCCATACGGATCGTGAGTCCCCTGGCCAGCCACTCCATCATCACATTGTCGTGCGTATCAATAATGGCCTGGTCGTGATGATCATTGGTAATCGCCAGTGGCGTTCCCGAAACGCCGTAGATATGGAAGGTCTCATGCTGAAGCTCCGGGAAAGCCCGGCCCATCCCATCGGCGTCAATGACGGGAATCCCGAGCCGCAACCCGACGACCAGGGGAATCATGGAATTAACTCCCCCCGCTTCGATCGGCATGGTGGCAAACGCTTGCCGTCCGAGCCGGCGCTCCAGAGCGCGAAGCGACTCGGCGGCTTCCCACCCTTCTGGGAGCTTTTCCACAATACAAGTCGGAGCTCCCATCATGGCGGTGGGGATAACCAGCGCATCGTCGGGAACCTCGTCGAGATCAAGCAGCTCAAGGTCTCTACCAGTCTCCCGCATCGCCCGTTCGACCATCAGGCGGCCGACGTACGGGTTCCCGCCGCCGCCAGTGCCAAGAAACGCCGCACCGCGCGCGAGATCTGGGAGATCGTTAAGAGTTAGTCGTAATGCCATGTGTCCCCTTCCCGGAGCGCCACGTTCCCACGAACGATTCACTGGGGCGCCTTATGCCGAGGCGCCGCAAAATCGTTGTTCCACTGGCACATAGTCAATGTCATATCCAAAATGCCGCGGACCCCCGAGCGCGATGCCCTCCGGTGTCCGCCACTTTGCATCGCAGGGAATGCCAATGACCGTCACGCGGAAGCCACAGCGCAGGTTCTCAGTCGTGATCGGATCGCCGCGCTCGGTATCGAGAATCGCGATCAGATCGGGGACGGAGGCAACCACCTCATCGCGCTCGATGGCCACAAGGTGCTCGTTTTGAAACCGGACAATCATCTCGCGCCCAGCAAAACCATCCAAACCGGCAATCCGGGTCTCTCCGAGCGCCCAGCCGCGCTGGGTGCGGCGCTGCACATCGACAATGCGCCCCGCAAACAGGAGGAAGCCCCGCGTGGCCTTCAGAGCGGCATCAATGGGGTTGGTGTGATGGTGCCGTGCTTCGCGAATCGCACGGCCCACAGACTCCGCGTAGGTGACGCTTCCGAGAATGGCCGCCTCCTTAAGATCTCGCACCGTGACGGGATAGCCTACCCCGCCAGCGATTGCGCCCATCTCGACCGCGACCGGCCGGGCAAGCCGCTCGGCCCAGTCATTGGTGATCGAGTCAATAATGGCGACATTCCCGTGCTCATCGGCCACGGCCAGAGGCGCGGCCTGGTGTCCATACAGCGTCAACGTGACAAGTTGAAGCTCGGGATAGGCGCGCCCCATGCAATCACCATCAATCACCGGAAGCCCTAGGGTCCGCCCCACCGCGAGCGGAATGACCGAGTTTACGCCGCCAATCTCGGCAGGCATGACCGCGCCAATTGGCCGGCCGAAATAACGCGACATCGCGTGGTAGGCGCGGACGATTTCATCGGTCATGGTGATGCGCTCAAGGTACGGGACCGGGGAGCCGATCGCAAAGGGCAGGGCGACAAGGGTGTCATCGGCGAGCTCTTCGATCGATACCAATGGCAGCGGTCCGTGCTGCTTGATGGATTGGATCGCCGCGAGCTTGCCGAGGTACGGATCACCCCCGCCGCCCGTGCCAAGCACAGCCGAGCCAATCGCAATGTCTTCAATTTGCTGCTCGTTCAGGAGTCGCACGCGCTTCCCTTTCAGTCGCCGGAGTCGTCCCGTCTCTCAGGGCTCATGCCGGCCTGGCTCCTCCCAATAGGTAAGCTCTTTGGTGGTGATCGGCTTCGGCGCGTTTTCCTGCAGGCCGCGAGCAACTGGCTTGGGATGGCCAACCATTAGCAGCAGCTCCGGTATGAGGTGCGGTGGCAGCCCGAGCACGGTGGCAACACCAGGCTTGCTAAACGATGTCACCGGGCAGGTGCCCAAACCGAGCGCGTGGGCCATGTTCATCATGTTCTGCGCCGAGGTGCCAGTGTCCACCCAGTGGATATAGGTCCCGTCCAGCTTCCAATGCTGGCGCGCTGCGGCCTCGGTGTCGGTTAGCAACACGATGAGTGCCGGGGGCTCGCTCAGCATCCCGGGAGAGAACATCCGAACAAGATGGATTTTGCAGCGATCGCGGGTGATGAGGAAGCGATGAGGGTGCATGTTGCCGCCATTGGATGCCCACCGGCCCGCTTGGGCGAGCTTCCACAAATCGGCGTCGGAGACTGGTTCGTCGGTGAACGACCGCACCACCCGGCGCGTCTTGAGCACCTGGAAAAATTGCTCAGGGTCGCAGGCTGCTGTCATGCCTGTGCCTCCTGCTCCTCACGCGTTGGAGACGATTCAAGCCGCTTGGCCTCGGCTGCCACGATCGCGGGCGCGGCACGCACGAAGTCGAAGAACGCATCGAGATCCCACATCATCCAGACCTTCTTCGTATCGACCTCGGCTTTGAATGCGCGGAGGAATGCTCCCGTGTTCGGGAGGTCGCGTTTGAGCATGAAATCCATCATGCGGCTGGTCGCGTCGAGCAGGCGAAAAATGGCGTAATGGCTCGGCTCTGTGAGGGAGATCTCGGCAGAAGCGACCAGGTAGGCGATGATCTCCAAAGCTTCATCTTCGGTGAGTGCGCAGACCGTTGCTGGCTTGTCGCTCATTTCCTGCTCCCTCCGCTCATAGCCGCATCGAGCCACGTGTCTGAATCACGATGACACTGTGGCGACGCCGAAGCGCTCCTCCACCGGCACGTAGGGAGCGTCGTAGCCAAAGTAGGCCGGGCCAACCAAAGAAAGTCCGGCATCCGTCCGCCACCGGGGATCGCAGGGGATACCAAGCACCACAACCCGGAACCCATACCGCAAGCTTTCCGTGGTGATCGGCTCGCCGGTCTCGGCGTCCAGCATCGTGATCAGATCGGGTGTCATCGCCAGGACCTCATCATTCACCCGTGCGATGAGGAACTCGTTCTGGAACGCCACCCGCAACGTCTGCCCTTCGTGGCCGTCGACGCCCGCGATAGCTGCCTCTCCGCGGGCAAAGCCAGTCTCAGTCCGGCGCCGGACATCGGTCACCTTGCCCCGCCAGATGACAAACCCGCCGGTAACACGCCGCACCGCTTCAACCGCGTCCGTGTGGGACCGGTGCGCCTCGCGGATCGTTCGCCCAATCTCTTCGATCTTCGAGATGGTCCGGAGCACGCACGCTTCCTTGACCTGCTTGCCAGTCATGGGGTAGAGGGCGATCATCGCTGTGCAGCCCATGTCAATCGTGATCGTCCGGGCAAAGGTCTCCGTCCAGCGGTTATTGATGGTATTGAGGATGGCGCTATTGCCTTTCTCGTCGGCGATCGCCATGGGTGTCGCGGTCACGCCATACATTGTCGGGGTGCACATTTGGATCTCGGGGTAGGCGCGCCCCATCATGTCGGCGTCCACCAGGGGAATGCCCAGCCGTGCGGCGACAATAAAGGGCGTCGTCGAGTTGAGGCCGCCGGCTTCGCACGACATTGTGGCGACTGCCTTCCGCCCGAGAAAGGCCTGGAGCGCCTCGAAGGCGGTGACGATCTCCGTGCCGCGTGGCGTTTTCTCCAGCATGACCGTGGGAGCGCCCATCATCGCTGACGGAATGACAAGCGCGTCGTCAGCAAGCTCATCCGGGTCGAGAAGCTGGACTGGCCCGTGTCGCCGGATTGCTTCCTGGGCCATGAGTTTTCCGACATAGGGATCGCCGCCCCCGCCCGTGCCCAGGACCGCGGCACCAAGGGCAATGTCGTCGAGTTGCTCAGCAGTTATGAGGCGCATCGTCGTACTCCTGCACACAGATGGAACCGTGCCCAGACCCTGCTCACCGGGTGAGCGTCAAGTCGCCGACGGCCTTGACGCGGATCCGGGTCGCGTTCCCTGGCAAGTAGGTGAGGGGAACGTCCTCGACATCGACGATATGAACCGTCTTGGGATCGGCTCCGGCTTCGACGGCCTTGGCGCTGGCCTCGGATTTGGCATCGTCCAGCGCAGCATCGCGCGATTTGCCGTCGAGGGAGTACACCCGGTCAACCTCTCCGGAAATCTGGGCGATTGCTGCGCCAACAGCGTTCGCCGCCTCGTAGTGTGGAGGTTTGACCATTTCGGATGCGCCAGCCAAGGTTCGGGAAATGAGGATACTCCCACCACCGACAATGATGACGGGCACCGGCTCGGCGCTCGTCTTCATGCGATCGACAGCCGTTTCCACCATGACCTGAATGCGCTCAAGCGCCTCCTGCACGAAAGCTCGGTCGAGATGCGCCACGCGAGCGGGATCACCGATGGAGGCAATGCCAGCAGCGACCGCAATATCAGTCGTCGTCAAGATGTCGCCGCCGAACACCAGCGCTTGCTCGGTGATGCGGTAGCCGACGCTCTGCGGGCCGATGGTCAGGGGATGCTGCTTGACGAGCGAGCCGCCGCCAAGACCAAACGAGTAGACATCCGGCATCCGGAAGTTCGTCCGCACGCCACCGATGTCGACAGCCACGCTCGCTTCGCGCGGGAAGCCATGGGTGAGAGCCCCGACGTCGGAGGTGGTGCCGCCGATGTCGACGACCATCGCGTCTTTCAGGCCGGAGAGGAAGGCGGCGCCTCGCATCGAGTTGGTTGGCCCGGACGCGAACGTCAGCACCGGATATTGCTCGGCGAAATCCGCGCTCATCAGCGTACCGTCATTTTGAGTCAGGTACAGAGGAGCCGAAATGCCAAGCTCGGCGATCGCTCGCTTGAACGCGGCCACGGTGTCCCGGGCCAGGTTGCGAAGGCAGGCATTGAGGATGGCCGCGTTTTCGCGCTCCAGCAAGCCAATGCGACCAATCTCGCTGGAGAGCGTGACGTGGGCGCCTGGAATCTCCTGCTCAAGGATTGCGGCCGCCTCTTTCTCCATCTGCGGATTGACGGGTGAGAAGACGGAGGAGACCGCGATAGCCTTGATGCCCTTCGCGGCGATGTCGGCGGCCACGCGCTTGATCTCGTCCGGGTCAAAGGCGCTGATCTCCCGCCCATCGAATTCATAGCCACCGTGACAGAGGTAGGTATGGCGACCGAGGGTGTCAGCAAGATCCTCGGGCCAGTCCACCATCGGTGGCAATGCGGCCGTCGCAGGCAGACCTAAGCGGACGGCCGCGGTCGGCTGCAAGCGCCGCCGCTCGACGACCGCGTTCGTGAAGTGGGTGGTCCCGATCATCACTCCTGCGATCTGGCTTGTCGCGGTGCCAGATGTCTCCAGTACGTGGCGAAGGGCCGTCGTGATGCCGGTGGTGACATCAGGCGTCGTCGGGGTCTTGATTTTCGCGACAACCTTCAGCCCATCCATCAGCACGGCATCGGTGTTCGTGCCACCGACGTCAATCCCAATCCGCAAGCTCATCCACACAACCCTTTCTTGTGAACTGATCCACTAGTCCGCTTGTTTGACCACTTAAGCGGGCGATTCAAGCCTTCCCCTGGCTGTAACGCGCGCATCGTTTTCTGGCTCATGTGTAGGTCGTCACGTTGCCCCTCGTCAGCCATCACCGGCTGGTGCCAGCGCCTCGTCGGCAATAGCAGCCACCTCGTCAACCGGCTCCTGCCTGAGCACCACCAGCGGCTTGCCCCCGAGGTCATAGTGGGGGATCGGTATCTCTCCTCGGATCGAGCGGATGCAGGCGACACGGTGTCCCGGCTCAGCTTCCCACAATTCCATCGGCATGGACCGGCATTCCTGGGTGGCAAATGGGCAGCGCGTCACGAGCCGGCAATGGCGCGGCGGCTCTATCGGGGATGGAATCTCACCCTTGAGCACAATCCGCTCCCGTCGCTCAAGCGGATTGGCGGGCGGCACGGCGCTCATCAGCGCCATGGTGTAGGGATGACGAGGTTGCGAGAAGATCTGCCGCGTTGGTCCGATCTCGATGATCTGCCCGAGATACATCACGGCAACGCGGGTGGAGAGATAGCCGATCACTGAGAGATCGTGGGAGATAAAGAGATAAGTCAGGGTCTTCTCCCGCTGGAGCCCGCGGAGGAGACGGATCAGCTTGGCCTGAACGGACACATCGAGCGCGGATGTCGGCTCGTCCAAGACGATCAGCGAGGGATCCGTGGCAAGGGCTCGGGCGATACCGACCCGCTGCTGTTGCCCGCCTGAAAGCTGGTGGGGGAAGCGCGCCATGTGCTCCGGTTTGAGCCCGACGCGCTCGAATAGCTCGGCAGCCCGCTCCCGCGCGGCACGCCCTTTCGCGATGCCATGCAACGTTATCGGCTCAAGGACCGTTTCCCCGGCGGTGCGGCGTGGATTCAACGAATCATACGGATCCTGGAACACCATCTGGATCGAGCGGCGGACCTGGCGTAGTTGATCAAAGGACAGTGTGTCAAGCCGCTTCCCCTCGAAGGTAATCGCTCCTGCGGTTGGCCGCTCGAGCAGCGTCACGCATTTCCCGACCGTGCTCTTGCCTGAGCCGCTCTCTCCGACCAACCCGAGGGTTTCACCAGGGTAGAGCTCCAGTGTGACATCATCCACGGCATGCAGCATCCGCCGGGCGAACACGCCAACCCGGATGGGGTAATACTTCCTGAGCGAGTCAACGCGGAGTAACGACGTCACGGGCTACGTCCTCAACATGATGGCAAGCGGCAAAGTGCCGTGGCGCAATCTCGCGCAGCGCCGGCGCTTCCTGGCTGCAACGTGTTGACGCCCACCGGCATCGCGGGTGAAATGGACACCCCTGGGGCCGGTGAATGAGATCCGGGACATTGCCAGGGATCGTGGGGATATCCGTGTCCACCGCGAGATTGGGGCGAGAGGCGAGAAGGCCAATCGTGTAGGGATGGCGCGGCGCCGTGAAGAAATCGCGGACGGGCGCCTCTTCGACGATGCCCCCGGCGTACATCACCATGATCCGGTCGCAGACTTCAGCGGCCATAGCGAGATCGTGGGTAATCACGATCACGCTCATCCCGGTCAAGTCGCGCATTTCCTTAAGGAGCTGGATGATTTGGTATTCGATCGTCACATCCAAGCCGGTGGTCGGTTCGTCAGCAATCAAGAGTTTCGGTGAGCAGGAGATCGCCATCGCAATCATGACGCGCTGCGCCATGCCGCCCGAGAGCTGGTGCGGATAGGCTTTCATGCGCCGCTCCGGCTCCGGGATGTGAACAACGCGCAACAAGCGGACGGCTTCCTGCCACGCGTCGCGCTTGCTCATCCCCTGGCGGTACCGCAGCACCTGGGCGATCTGCTCACCAACAGGGATCAGCGGGTTAAGCGACGAGCGGGGGTTTTGGAAGATCATGGAAATCTCCTTGCCCCGAATTCCGCTCATTTCCTCTTCGGACAGCGCCGTGAGGGTGCGCCCGTTGAATAGGATCTCGCCGCCGACGATGCGCCCAGGGTGTTTGAGCAAACGGACGATGGAAAATCCCGTCACGCTCTTGCCAGAGCCGCTCTCACCGACCAAGCCCACAATCTCCCCCGCATCAACGTGGAGATTGAGGCCGTCGAGCACCTTGGCAACGCCCTTGCGGGTGAAGAAATACGTCTGGAGCCCGTTGATCTCTAGCAACGGCGGAGCGGAGACTGGCCGGGCGGTTACATGAGAGGGTGCTACGCTAACCATCAGGTATCCATCACACGCTCAAGCGTTCGTCGCGGCTATTGGTTCGCCTATCCCCGGCGGCGCGGGTCGAGAATCTCCTGCAAACCATCGCCAATCAGGTTAAATCCAAGCACAGCAATCGCGATCGCCAGGCCCGGGAAGGTGTACATCCACCAGTGACCCTGGAGGAAATCCTGGAAACCGAGCTGGATCATTGCGCCCCATTCAGCCTTGGACGTTTCCACGCCCAAGCCGATAAACGAAAGGCCCGCCGATTCGAGAATTGCCCAGCCAAATTGGAGCGTTGACTGGACGAAGATCGGCGCGAGGCAGTTCGGGATGAGATGGCGGGCCAGAATGAGGCGATGGGGCAGCCCGATAGCACGCGCTGCCATCGCGTACTGGCTGGATTTGGCCGAGAGCATGACGCTGCGCATCAGCCGGGCGTAGCCAGGGATGTTGAGCACCGACGTGGCGATCACGACTGTGCTAACACCAGGGCCGATCGCGTAGGCGATCCCCATGGCGAAGATAAAGCGCGGAAACGCCTGGAGAATATCCATGCCCCGCATTGAGACTTCATCGGTCAATCCGCCAATGTAGGCGGAAACGGCGCCGATAATCGTGCCGATGACCAGCGATGTCACGACGGCCGCGAGAGCGATGGTCAAATCGAGCCGCGCCCCGTAAATGACTCGCGACAAGATGTCCTGACCGAACTGGTCCGTGCCGAAGGGGTGTTTCCAGCTTGGTGGCTGCGCCACGAGATCGAAGTTGATGCCATATGGCTCGTACGGCGCGATGAGCGGCGCAAAAAAGGCGCAGATGAGCAGCACGCCGACCAGCGCAAATCCCGCCAGCGCAGTTGGGTTCCGGCGCAAGGCGTGCCAGACATCGCCGAGTCGCTCGGTGAGCGGCGGGCGAAGCGCCACGGCCCGCTGCTCGGGGCCTTCCCCGCGGATACCCCCGATTGCTGCTGGCTGCGCTTGTGTCTGCGCCATCTCCTAAAACTCCACCCGGGGATCGAGCAGCGCTGTTAACACATCGACCGCCAGGTAAATCAGCATATACATCGTGGTCGCCAGGATGATGAACCCCTGAATTGCCGGGAAATCGCTACCCATGATGGCATCAAACGAGTATTTCCCGAGACCCGGCCAGGTAAAGATGTATTCGACGAGCACCTCTCCCCCGATGGCGTAGCCAAAGACGGCGGCAATCAACGTCAGGACTGGTATCAGCGCGTTCTTGAAGGCGTGCCGGAACAAAATCACGCGTCCGGGCAATCCGAGGGAGCGCGCAGTCCGAACATAATCCGACTCCAGCGCCTCGATCATCATGGCCCGCGTCATCCGGGCAATGGGAGCCATGGCAACCAGGCCAATCGTGGTGACCGGCAGGATCAGCGCTCTCACCGCTTCTTTGAAAGTCCTCCAGTCGCCGTGCAGAAGGGCATCAATCGTGAATAGGCCAGTGATCCGCTCCGGTTCTTCCATCCCGATCGGAAGGCGACCGGCCGGACCTGGCAACCAGCCAAGGCGGGTATAAAACGTGGACAGGAGCACCAGCGCGATCCAGAAAATCGGCATGGACACGCCAAGCACGGCCAGCACGCGCGCGGCGTGATCGATCACGGTGCCGCGCTTCACCGCGGAAACGACGCCGAGCGGGATTGCCAGCGCGATCGCCAGCATCATGCCGTACAGAACGAGCTCGAGCGACGCGGGCAGGCGGTCCTTGAGATCTTTGACGACGGGCTGATTCGTCTGATAGGAGACGCCCATGTCCCCATGCAGCAGATCAACCAGGTAGTTCCAAAACTGGACATAAAACGGGTCGAGAAGCCCGGCTTCCCGCTTCATTTCCTCGACGCGCTCATCACTGGCATATGGTCCGGCGACGCGCTCGATCGGATTGCCGGGAACGATGCGCGTGAGGACAAACGCAATGAAGAGGGCCCCGAGCAGAACCGGGATCAGGAAGAGGAGGCGACGCAGAATATACCTGAGCAGGCGCATCAGTTCTCTTCACGCAGGTGGTGCTCCCCTCTCCAGCATCCCAGAGAGGGGAGCGAAATGGCGACGACGCTACGCCGTTGCCCGGCGGAAGTGATAGTACCGTGGCAGCTCGTCGTTGTAATAGACGTAGCCGTCTAAGTCGTTGCGCGTGTAAACGATCCAGTTAGGCTGGCAGAGGAAGACGTATGGACACTCCTCGATGATGATCGCCTGCGCTTCCTTGCTGGCAGCCTCCCGACCGGCGACATCATCCGACAGCGTGAACTGGTCAATGATCTCGTCCACCCGCGGGTTGGAGAACAGCGGGTAGTTCGTCGGGCTCTTGGAATGCGCCAGCCAGCTCATGTGGTAGTACGGGTCGTTGACCCACGAAATCCACTCGTCGGTCCACATCTGGAGCTTCTTGCCTTGCTCCAGCTCATTGAACTGGGCATACGCAAGCTTCTCGATCGTAACATTCATGCCGATCTTCTTTAGCGAGTCTTGCATGATGATGGCGATGCGCTCCCACTGGACATCGTCCGAGCGGACCGTCAGCTTGATCTCAGGCAGGCCCTTGCCCTCCGGATACCCAGCCGCGGCCAGAAGCTCCTTGGCTTTGTCGTAGTTCAGCTCATACGTGTTGGTCGAGAAGTCGCTGGTGGGCATGCCGTTGGGCACCAGGCTCTTACCGATCTGCGCCTGCCCGAGGTAAATCTGGTCGATGATCGCCTGATATGGCGTCGCGTACGCGACCGCCTGGCGGACCTCCTTCTTGTCAAATGGCGGGATGGTGGTATTCATCTCCAGCATGGTGACGAGCGTCGAGGGGATGGAGAGGACCTTGATATTCGGATCGGCCTTCATCCCTTCAAATTCCTTCACCGGAATCTTCGTCGCAAAGTCAACGTCACCATTCTTGAGGAGTTGGACGCGTTGAGTGGCATCGGCGACGATCTTGAGGATCACCCGCTGGAATGGTGGCTTCTCCCCGTAATAATTCTCCGCGGCCACGAGCACGAGGGAGTCGTCCGGCTTGTACGACTCGAGCTTATACGGACCATTGCCGATCCCGAGGTTGTTCTTGAAGTAGTCGAGCGCCCAGGGATCACTCTCCGTGGCATGCTCCTTCATCTCGTTTGGATTGAGGACGCTCGTATTGTGCATGACGTTGCACTTGGGAATGAGCATGTTGGGCTTGGACATCTTGATGATGAACGTCTTGGGATCGGGAGCGGAGAATGCGGAAGAGTCGGTGATCGCGCCGCCCATGCTCAGCAAGAAGGATGACACGGCATTGGTCTCGAAAATGCGCTGGTAGCCGGTCACCATCGTGTTGGCATCAATCGGGTCGCCGTTGTGATACGTGACGCCATCGCGCATGGTGAAGACCATATCGGCACCGTCGAGCTTCCACGACTCGCAGAGCATGGGGATGATGTTTTCGGTGTTGACGGTGCGGTACGGCGTGCCGTCCGGCGCCTGCTTCTCGACGATCTCGTACTGGGTCAATTGGTCGAAAGTGTTTTGGAGCACCGTCTGCGCCGTCTTCGAGCCGACGGTGAAGCCAGGATCAAAGGTATCCACATTTTCAGCAACGGCAATGATGAGCGTGGTCGCCTTGTCGGCCTGCCCCCGGGCTCGCAGCTCACGCCAGGTTGGCGCTGGTGCGGCGGTGGCGCCTCGCTCAAGCGCGGCGATCCACATGGAAGAGAGGCCGAGCGCCGCCGCGCCCTGCCACAGCGCCCGCCGTGAGATCTTACCCTTCGCGTACGCGTCCGCCAGCGTTTTCAGCTCATCATTCACCGACATCGTGCTCCCTCCATCTGCTGGGGCGCCCACGGCCCCACCCGTATCTCTGCCTGCGAGAGACCCACGTTACGGACGAATCTGAACGGCGGCGTTTCCTTTCGTCGTCCAGCGCAAGCCCAGGGCCGTCACACCGGGCTCACCACAAGATTCCCGAAGCGATCAACCTCAAGCCGCTGATGTGGCAGCACCACCGTTGTCGCGCTCGGTTCCTCGACGATCGCTGGACCCACCACGGTGAATCCCGGCCGCAACGCGTCCCTGGCCAAGATGACAGTGCTGATCCGCTCACCGTCTCCGAAATCGACGTGTCGCGTCCCAATCACTGCGTCGTGGCCGGCACCATTGCCGCTGGGCGTGGCCCGGCCTAGCGCTGGCCGGGGCAACTCAACCGTTGTGATTGTGCGGAAGTTTACGATCTCAACCGGTGTGTCAGCAAGAGCGAACGTGTAGCTACGCCGGTGGAGCTCGTGAAATGCTGCCGCAAGGGCTTCGAGCGTCATCTCCTGATTCCCGATAGGCACGCGAACGGTATGTTCCTGCCCGTAATACCGCATATCGGCACTCCGCCGGTGCCGGATGCGATGGCCGCTCCCAAACCCTTGCTCGGCAAGCTGTGCCGCTGCCTCTGCTTCGAGCTCGCAAAAGATCTGGTCAATCTCTGTGGGGCGTGTTGCTTCGAGCCGGGTCACCCGGGTGCGCGTGAGATCAACGCGCGGCTCGGTCATCAGCATGCCCCAGGCGCTGAACGTCCCAGGGAAGGGCGGGATTACAACCCGCTTGACGCCAAGCTCGGCCGCGAGCGGCGCAGCGTGCATCGGACCACCACCTCCGAACGCGACAAGGGTGAAATCGCGGGGATCGTAGCCCCGGCGGACCGAGACGAGCTTGAGCGCGTCGATCGCATGCTCGTTGACGACGCGAATGACGCCCGCGGCCGCTTCCTCGATGGTCACGCCCAAGCGCTTGGCAATCGGCGCGTACGCCTGCCGGGCGAGATCAAGATCGATGGGTAACCTGCCGCCGAGGAAGAACGCTGGATCAATGATGCCGGCGATGAGCATGGCGTCGGTGACGGTGGGCTCGGTGCCGCCCCGCCCGTAGCAGGCCGGCCCTGGGTCGGCTCCGGCGCTGACCGGGCCAACGCGCAGCGCTCCACCCTCGTCGAACCAGGCGATGCTGCCGCCGCCCGCTCCGATCTCCACGATGTCAACAACGGGTATGCGCACCGGGTAGCCAGGCGAGATTGGCGACCATTCCAGCCGGTAATCATGCGCGATGCGCAGCTCGCCGCCTTCGACGAGAGAGCACTTTGCGGTGGTGCCTCCGACGTCAAAGGCGATGACATTCGGCTCACCGATGCGCTGACCAACGAGTGCCGCGCCAATGATCCCTCCTGCTGGCCCCGATTCGACAAGCTGAATCGGCTGGCGGCGCGCGGCGTCGAAGGTTGCTGTCCCACCATTGGAAAGCATGACGAACCGCTGACCCTGCATGTGCCGCGCTTGCAACTGGCTGTCCAGGTGGGATAGGTACCGGTCGAGAATTGGCTGGACATACGCATTGAGCACGACCGTGCTGGAGCGCTCGTATTCCCGCCACTCTTTGGTGATCTCCGACGAGATGGAAATCGTGACCTTCGGGAGCCGGGCGCGAAGATAATCCGCGGCAAGCTGCTCATGCTGGGGATGGGCATAAGCGTGCAGGAAGCAAATCGCAACCGCTTCCACGTCGCTGTCACGGCAGCGCTCGACGACGGCATCGAGGTCTTCCAGATGTATCGGAACCCGTACCGTGCCGTCGGCCATGACGCGCTCGCGCACTTCGAAGCGCAGCCGCCGTGGAACAAATGGCGCCGGCTTGTGAAACTTCAGGTTGTACATATCAGGCCGGTTGCCCCGGCCGATTTCAAGGACGTCGCGAAAGCCGGCGGTTGTGACCAGTGCCGTGCGGACGCCCCGGCGTTGGGTAATAGCGTTGATGACGACGGTTGTGCCATGGACGAGATACCCGATGGCGTCAATCGAGACGGCGCCGGCCTCCACGGCGTCCAAGACACCGTGAGCGAAATCCGCTGGCGTGGACGACGCTTTGGCCTCCCACAACCGTCCTGTCGCCTCGTCATATGCGACCAAGTCGGTAAAGGTGCCGCCGATATCAACAGCGACGCGCAGTGTTGATGCACTCATGACTCGTGTTCCTCTGCCTCCCGTCCAGCGTTTGCCGGCGCCGCCGGCGGCAAGGCCGTGGCGCATGAGACGCCATACACCGTCGTCGCAATCTCGTCAGTGATATAGCCGTCTGCGAGGTCATTAACCACGCGCCACCGCTCGCGCTGGCGTGGGTCGCCCCATCCTCCTCCATTTCCGGTTACCACTCGGACAATGTCGCCGTGGGCGAGCGGGAGGTTCGTCACCCGTCCACCTCGAATCACCGCTCCGTTTGCCCGAATGACTTCAAAGTAGTTGACGGTGCCAGGATGACCACCGTCTACGCCCCACGGCGCATGAACGGATCGCCCGAGGCTGGCGAGCAGCGAGCCGCCGCCCGGATTCTCAATACGGTATTCCCTGATCGTGCCGAACCCACCGCGGAAACGCCCCGCCCCACCGCCGGCTTCGACGTTGAGTGCGTTGCGCACCATCGTGAGCGGAAACGTCGTTTCGATCACTTCGGCAGGGTAGTTGTAGGTATCGCCATCGGTCGTGGCGATGAGCGCGCTCTCGCCGTCCATGTCCGCGCATGCTCCCCACCCGCCATCCTGCGGCGTGGCGAGGACCCAATAGCTCCCGTCCTGTTTTGTTCCGCCGATGTAGTAAGCGCAGAGCGAAACATAGGAGCCAGCGGATAGGCGCTCTGGCAGCACCGGGGCAAGGGCCTTCCAGATCAGCTCGGTCGCGTAGGCCGATGCTTCGTAATACCAGCCGGTCGGCGCGGGCCGGACCGCAGTAAACACGGTTCCCTCTGGCGCGACGAGCTCGAATGGGCGGAAGAGCCCCTCATTGGACGGGTGCTGTGGCGCGGTGATGGCTTTGAACACGGTTTTGCAAGCGGACAGCAACGCACCGCGGGCACAGTTGATCGGTCCGCGCGTCTGCGGCGCGCACCCCGTGAAATCCGCGATCATGCGCTCTGGCGACACAGTCACGGTCACACAGATCGGGATCGGATCATCCGTCACCCCATCACCGTCAATGACATCCTCCGCGCGATAGACACCCGCCGGGATACGAGCCAGTGCCGCGCGTGCCAGGGCCTCGCCGTGGTCGAGAATCGCGTCGAACGTTTCCCGAACGGCAGGCAAGCCGTAGCGCGCCACGACCTCCCGCAACCGCTGGTCTGCGATGCGAACAGCGGCGACACCAGCATTCAGGTCACTAAGCGACATCAACGGCAGCCGGACATTAGCGCGGATGATGTCGATAATCGCATCGTTGACAACGCCTTCCCGGTACAGCCGCAATTGGGGGAACTGCAAACCTTCCTGATAAATCTCCGTCGAGTCTGGCGCAAGGGAGCCCAGGACCTTGCCGCCGACCTCGGTCCAGTGGGTAACGGAGATCGCAAAGGCGATCACCGTGCCGTCTGCGAAAATGGGCATGATCAGGGCGACATCCGCGTTATGCGTGCCTCCTCCGTACGGGGAATTGGTCATGTAGATATCGCCGGGCCGCATGGTGGCCGGCGGGAATTTCGCGAGGATCGATTCGACCTGGGGCCGGAAGGTCCCGGTAAACAGGCACAACCCGTTGTCCTGCGCGATGACCCGCCCGGTCGCATCGCAGATCCCGCAGGCGAAATCCAACACCTCGTACACGATCGGGCTCATGCTGGTCCGGGCCAGCACAGCGCCCATTTCGTTTGTGATGGCCAGCAGCTTGTTGCGGATGATCTCTCGCGTGAACGAGTCAGCGGCCGGCTGCGCCTTCAGTGTGGGCTCACTCATCGTCTGGTCTCTACTCCATGCGCGTCGAATAGCCATCGCCAAGCGCGGCAGGATAGCAAGTGTAAATTTGTGACACAAGGTGGGTGAAGCATAAGGGAACAATCAGCGGCACGGGGTTCCGCATGCACCGTGCACAGATTCCCCGGATCAGCCCGCGGAACGGCTCGGACCAAAGGCTTCAGCGTTCCCATCGGTGCTATGATTGGCGGCCGGTAGCAGGAGCGTTGCACCCGTCTTCGAGGGCAGGGGGAAGCAAGCCAAGGATGGCAGTGCAAACGACGGGTGTTGCTAACGGCACACGACGAGCGGAGCGGCTGCGCTCCCGTCGCGCAACGGCGGTGCGCACCGTTGCCCTCCTGCGGCTGGGCGAAGTACTCACGGATGCGGCGCTTGTCTGGATCGCCTTCTGGCTCGCGTGGCTAGTGCGTTACCGGCTTGAATGGGGAGGCGCCGTTCTCCCCTGGGATTGGCGCCCCTTCGACACCTTTCACACGAAGGCTGCGCTCTTTGTCGGCTTGACCATTGCCATCTCGATGATCCGCGGCCTGTACCGTCTGCCTCGCTCAACCGGCTTTCTCGACGAGGCGACCATGCTCATCGGGGGAGTCACCACCGCCATGGCGGGGGTGATCTTGACTGCCTTCCTGTCGCGGTTTGTGCCGTCTCGCCTCGTGTTTCTTTACGCCTGGGGCATCGCCATCATCCTCTTGCTCGCCCGGCGACTCGCCTGGCGTCAGGCACGGCGCTGGTTGTGGGCCCGAGAGATCGGCGTCGATCGGGTGCTGGTTGTGGGAGCAGGGGACGCCGGGCGGCGGCTGATGCAGGCGATGATGGGCATGCCGTCCTTGGGATACCGCGTCATTGGCTTTGTGGCTGATGGCGATGCATCCGAGATGATGGCCGTGGCCACGGAAGGGGGCGTGACCCGGGCTGAACGCCTCGGCACAACGGCTGATCTGCGCAACCTGATCCGCCAGATCGATGTTGACGAAGTGATCGTGGCATTGCCAGCAGACGCACATAGCCGGGTGCTGGCGATCGTGGATGAGTGCCGCCAGTCTGGAGTGACGTTCAAGGTCGTTCCCGATCTCTTGCAGCTCTCTCTCGACCGTGTTGATCTTGCTGAGGTGGCAGGCGTGCCGCTGATCGGGATCAAAGATGCCTCGATTCGCGGTCTCAACTATGCCGTCAAGCGAACCGCCGACGTGCTGATCGCCACCACGGTCCTGCTGACGATGGCGATCCCCATGCTCGTCATTGCTTTGCTCATCCGGCGGGACTCTCCTGGTCCGGTGCTCTTCCGTCAGGTGCGGGTGGGCCGCAATGGCCGCCCGTTCGTCATGCTTAAATTCCGCTGCATGATTGACGGCGCTGATGAGCAGCGTGCCGAATTAATTCGGTCTCACCATGGCGTTGACCCAAGGCTGTTCAAGCTTCGAGATGATCCACGCTTGACTCGCGTGGGCCGGTGGCTTCGCCGGTGGAGCCTCGATGAGCTGCCCCAATTCATCAATGTTCTGCGTGGCCAAATGAGTGTTGTGGGACCGCGGCCGCCTCTGCCTGAAGAAGTCGAGCAATACGAAGAGTGGCACCGGCAGCGCCTGCTGGTGACGCCTGGCTTGACCGGGCTGTGGCAAATCAACGGCCGGAGCAATTTGACCTTTGATGAGATGGTCCGGCTCGATTTGTATTATGCCGAGCATTGGTCTCCATGGCTCGACGTCAAGATCGTGCTTCGGACTGTTCCGGCTGTGCTAACCGGCCGGGGAGCCTATTGAACCACGTCGGCCCCGCGTTTGGGCGATCCGTGGAGCCTGATATATGGAGATCGGAGACTTCGCCGCCATCTTGCGCCGCCGTTGGTGGGTGGTCGTGCTGGTGCCGATTCTGGTGGCCGGACTGCTCGCGTGGCATGCACGTACCGCCCCATACCAAACCCAGGTCCGCGCAACCGTCTTGATTCCAGGCGATACGGAGATTCCGGGGAGCGCAGAGCGCCCGGAGTTGATGGTGCTGGACGATCTCCCACCGTTGGTGTCGTCGCGGGCCTTTGCCGAGGGAGTGCACGCGGTGCTGGGAGCATCGAGCCTCTCGGTTGAGGACGTCCACGCATCCCTGAGCGGAGAGCGCTATAGCCGGATTCTGACCGTTCGCGTCACCCACGAATCGGCAGAGCAGGCCGCTGCCATCGCGGCGGCGGTCGCGCAGGCTCTTCCGGATCTCGTGAATCGTTACCTCATGGCCGATGGCTCGCCACAGCCAGCAACTGTGCGAGTAATCGACCCGCCTGGGGAGCCGAGCCGGTCTCGTCCCGGTCAGGCGCTCCGCCAGCTTGTTGTGATATTGCTCGGCCTCGGAGGTGGGGCGGCGCTGGCGCTCGCGATGGATACGCTTGATCCTCGACTGCGTGACCGGAAGCAGATCGAACGCACCCTCGGCTTGCCAGTCCTCGCCGATCTGCGGCAGAAGTGAGCCGGCTGTGTCTACGTGTTCTCATGCGGCCAACGCTCACGGCGGTGCAACCAGCGCAACCTCGGTGCCAGAGGCGGTGGCAACCAGCGCTGCGTGCCTGCTGGCGTGGACCATCGAAGCAGTCCTGGCAGAGCGCCAACGCAGCGATAGCGGACCGCGTACGCTCCTGCTGTGTGGTGTTGACGTGCCGGCCTGGCGATCTGCGGCTCAACTAGGCGCTGCATACGCGGCGCTCGGCTGGAACACGGTCATCGTTGATGCCCGTAACCGTGCCGGCGAGGCACGCAACGCGGCAGCGGCGCCAGATGTGCGCGCTGTGCCAACGGACAGGCCGTGCTTGTCGGTGGTGCTGGGGCAGCCATCGCCGCTGCACGTGGAACCGAGGCGGTTACGTGAATTCCTCAGACCGATCTTGGAGCTTTTCGAGCGCGTGCTCATCGCGGCCGATGCGCCGCAGGCAGCGGCCACGGTGGTTCCAGCCCTCGCGATCGACTCTGATATTGCCGTGATCGTGGTCCGGCCCGGCCAGACACGGCGGGCAGCCGCTGCTGCCGCTGTGGCGACGCTACGCGATCTCGGCGTACCGGTCGCGGGGATTGTGCTTAGCGATGGATGAATGTCGGCACCGGCCCATTCCACTGAGCGTTCGTCTCTGGCATAGGAGCATTGCCATCGGCGGCGCTTGCCGGTGCGCCGTCGTCCGTGGCCGCCGCCAGAATCAGACCGCGCTCGCGCATCCTCACGACGGTCCGCAATAGCGTGAGCTCATCCCAGCCAAGGCGCTGGCCGAGCTCGGTCAGGCTCATCCCGTTGCCCTGCAGCGCCATCGCGACCATCACCTCGGAATCGGTCAGGGTGTCGGCCACATCGTCCCGGTGCAGGCTCAGCATGAGCAAGGCGGTGGGGCCTGGCAAGCGCTGGCGCAACTCGACCAGCTCATCGCTGCGCCGGGTGGCCTCGAGGACGATGCGGTCGGTGTTGAGCGTAACGCTTTCGGTTCGCTTCGGCAGCGTAGCGCCGCGCTGAAAGATAAAGATCCCGCGGTCGCTCGCAATCACTCGTGCCAGGATCTCGATGCACTGCTCTTCGATGCAATGGCGGAGGTTGTGCTCGGCGATCCAACCGCGGTCGAGCACGATGGTGCCCAGGCCTCTGGTGCGGCCACCCTGCTCTTGTTCCTGGAGCGCATCCTGCAACTGGTCCACGGTGAGATAGCCCAAGCGCACAAGCATCCGGCCCAAACGTAGGCCCATATTGGTCGAGGTGATCGAGCTCAACTGGCCGCGGTCGAGGTAGAGCGTTACTTCGTCCCCATTCGCACTGACGGTCAGCTTGCCCGTCTGGCGACGAAGGGCGAGCAAGTACAGGAGATCGGCGACGCCGATATCGCTAAGCTCACCCATGAATGACACGAATCTGCCCCCCGCGCTTCAGAACGGCGGTCACATCCCGGTGGCCCTTCGCTGATCGTAGTATGCCCGGATTTGCCGCTCAATGGTCTGCGCCATTAGTCCTATTCGCTGATATGACCCTGGCGATTTGGCATTGACCGTGCGGGCAGAGTCGTCACGATTCAGGCGGTTTCGCCGTTAGACTCCTGAAAATGCCCCTCGAGATACGGCTTTGCTTTGAGCTCCTCAAGATCGGCAAGAAGGGCCATTTCCGGCTGGATGCCAAGCGAGAGGCATGCCTGACCAGCGAGCGCCATCGTGGCATGACAGCGCGCGGCAAGCTCACTCGCCGGTGGGGGCGATTGCTCCCACCGGTCAGCGTCGGCTCGCAGCACTTTTGCCAGCGAGGCTGCCGCCAGGCCGTCGGTGGCGGTCAGAAGCGCACGATCAGGCCGGACGCGTTCCCACGGGAGCCGGGCGCGGACAGCTTCCAAGGCGACCCAATACAGCACCTGGCTGGCTTCCAGGAGGACATCCTGACCGGAATCGCCATGACGATGTGTGCCATCGAGCACACCGGCAAGTTCCCGCAATTCATCGGCGATGCGCTCGGCCAGCCTCGCCTGTGTGTCACGCAAGCGGCGAGCGGTCGTGGACACCTCTTCGAGTGGCTGATCTCTGAGGTACTCGTATGCCCGGTACCACAGGCGGGATTGAGTGGCGAGGGATTGGGCCGCTTCGCCGTAGATCGCAGCGGGATCGAGCACCCGGTCAGCGGTGATAGTCAGGCGATTGTCGGGTTCGAGGCGGCGGTAATAGCAGGTTGGATACCCATCGTGACAGGCTGGACCAATCTGGTGAACCGTAATAAGCAGGCTGTTCCGCTCACAGTTGACAAAAATGCCGGTCACGATTTGCTCATGGCCGGAGGTCTCGCCTTTGCGCCAGATCTTCCCGCGGCTGCGGCTCCAAAAGTGCGTGCGTCCCGTCTCCCTCGTCAGGCGGAGCGCTTCGTCGTTCATGAAGGCGACCATCAACACCTGACCGCTGTCCGCATCCTGGATTACGACCGGGATGAGACCATCGGAGCCAAAGTGAATGGGAAGGGGTTGGGGATCGCTCATAACCGAACAGGAATGCCGCGCTCGGCGAGGAAGCGCTTCGCGTCGGCAATGCGAAACTCACCGAAGTGAAAAATTGAGGCGGCGAGGACTGCTTCGGCTCGTCCTGGCATCAGTGCCTCAGCAAGGTGTTCCAGGGTACCCGCCCCACCCGAGGCAATGACTGGCACGCTCACCACTCTGCCGATAGCCTCAAGTAGCTCAAGGTCGTAGCCGTCCTTTGTGCCGTCCCGGTCCATGCTGGTGACCAGCAACTCCCCTGCGCCAAGCTCTGCCGCTTGATGAGCCCATTCCACGGCATCCAGCGATGTCTCACGCCGGCCCCCATGGGTGTAGACCCGCCACCCGCCGGATGGATGCCGGCGCGCGTCAATGGCGACAACAATGCACTGGCGGCCGAAGACATCGGCTCCCTCGGTGATCAGCGAGGGATTGGCAATGGCAGCCGTGTTGATCGACACCTTGTCGGCGCCAGCGCGGAGCAGCGCGCGAATATCAGCGACTGTGCGCACGCCGCCACCGACCGTCAGCGGAATCAAGACCTGCTCAGCAGTACGCGCCACGACATCAATCATCGTGCGGCGACTATCGGCGCTGGCGGTGATGTCGAGAAATACGAGCTCGTCGGCGCCCTCGGCGTTGTAGAACGCGGCAAGCTCGACCGGATCACCGGCATCACGGAGATTGACGAATTCGATGCCTTTCACCACGCGACCATCGGTAACATCCAAGCAAGGGATGACGCGCCGGGTCAGCGAGGTGGTGACATCAAGGGGTGCTAACATCGCAGTGGCTCCGCGGCCCGACCGGTCTCAATAGCCGTGGGCAAGTCAATGCGCCCGTCATAGAGCGCGCGTCCGATGATCACTCCATCTGCGCCAGTGCGGGCAACAGCCTCAACATCGGCAATGGTCCCGATACCGCCTGACGCAATGACCCCCCGGCTCAGAAGGCTTACGAGTGATTCAAGTGCCGAGAGATTCGGGCCTATGAGTGTGCCATCCCGGCGAATATCCGTGTAAATAAAGGCGTGTATGCCCAGCGCGCGCAGCCGCACCGCCACGTCTTCCGCACGCTCCCTGGTCTGCTCCAGCCAGCCTGAGGCTGCGAGCAATCCATCGCGGGCGTCGAGTCCAACCGCCAGCCGGTCTCCCCAGCGCGCGGCTAGCCGTGCGACCAGCGCTGGATCGCGGATGGCCGCGGTCCCGAGAATGACGCGGTCAATGCCGAGGTCAAACGCGCGGGCCACATCCTCTTCGGTGCGCAGGCCGCCGCCAAGCTGGATGGGAATGCCCACAGCCCCGCGAATCCGCCCGATGGCCTGCACATTGACGGGCTTCCCTTCCCGCGCGCCATCAAGATCGACCACGTGGAGCCATTCGGCGCCTTGGGCCGCCCAGCGCAGCGCAGCTTCGACCGGATCAGCGTCAAAGACTGTTTCCCGGGTGTAGTCACCCTCAATCAAGCGGACACACTGCCCGCCCCGGATATCAATCGCAGGATAGACGATCACCGTACCGCTCCCGCAGGCTCAGTTACGATGGCAGCGCGATTAAGTTGCGCGACAAAGCGGCGAATGAGCGCGAGGCCCGCCTCTCCGCTCTTTTCCGGATGAAACTGCGTCCCCCAAACGTTGTTGCGTACGACAATCGAGGGGAACTCTTCGCCATAGAACGCCATTGCCGCCACATCGGCCGAATCTTCCGGTTCGGCCACGTACGAGTGCACAAAATAGTAGTAGGCCGATTCGCCGGCCGTGCCCGCCGGTCCTGAGCGGACGATGCGTGAGCGATTCCACCCCATGTGGGGCACTTTCGGCGCATGCCGCAGGGCGCGGACCCTCCCCCGCAGCAGGCCGAGGCCCATGGCATTCCCTTCTTCCTGCTCCTCGAAGAGAATCTGCAGACCGACACAGATGCCCAGGAACGGCTTGCCAGCCTCCACCGCCCGGTAGATGGCGCTGGTAACGCCTTGAGCCCGGAGCCGCTCGATCGCGTGGCCCGCGTGCCCGACGCCCGGCAACACCACCGCGTCAGCCGCATCAATCACGTCAGGATCCGGAGTGACCACGGTCTGCGCGCCGGCGAGTTCCAGTGCCCGGCGAATCGAGCGGAGATTCCCGGCTTCGTAATCTATGACAGCGATCATGCTAGAACCCCCTTCGTTGACGGGATGCGCGCCGGATCGCCGGTGAGCCGCGTCGCCTGGTGCAATGCTAGTGCGCCGGCCTTGAAGATTGCCTCCGCGGCGTGGTGCGCATTCCGCGCGCGGAGCAGGTCGATGTGGACCGTGAGGTAGGCATTCATCACCAGGCCTCGCCAGAACTCTTCGACCAAGCTCGCGGCGAAGTCCCGTCCGATGAGCGGCTCAGGCATGATGGCCTCGAAGTGCAGGAACGGTCGGCCCGAGCAATCAACCACAACGCGGGCGAGCGCCTCGTCGAGTGGCGCATAGGCTGAGCCAAACCGGGCTATGCCGGCGCGATCCCCGAGCGCCTGGCGAATGGCCAGACCTGTCGCAATGCCGACGTCCTCCACCGTATGATGTGGATCCATGGCCGCATCGCCTTCGCATGTCACGGTGAGGTCGAGACGACCATGCCGCCCCAGCGCATCCAGCATGTGGTCGAGAAAGGGAACCCCGGTGCTGGCATGGACGTGACCCGCGCCGTCGAGATCGAGCGACAGCTTGATCGCTGTTTCGCTCGTCTTCCGCTCGATCTGGCCGCGGCGAATGCGGGCGAGCGTCTCAGTCATGCGCCCTGCCCTCCGTTTGCAAGCACTTCGCCCAGCGCGTGCACGAAGATCTCGTTCTCCTCCGGCAGGCCAATCGTGACGCGCAAGCAATCGCGGATGCCAAGCTCCGGGCGGCCAAAGTAGCGCACGAGCACTCCTCGCCGGGCCAGGGCGGCGACGACTGGTTGGGCGTCGGTCACGGGGAGGCGAACGAGAAGGAAATTTGTTGCCGAGGGCAACGGCTCGACACCCGGAATGGTTCGAAGCTGGCGTGCGAGCGTTTCACGCGCTTCGACAATACTGGCAACGTTGGCCATCAGGACGGGAAGATCCTCAAGGGAGGCAATCGCGGCCAGCGCCGAGGGCAACGACACGTTGTGGAACGGTGGGATAACGGCATGGAGGTGAGGAACTAGGGCCGGGGGGAAGATCCCATAGCCGACGCGCATGCCTGCGAGCCCGGCGAATTTGCTCATAGTGCGAAGAATGATCACATTGGAATACCGCTGCATCAGCGGCAGATTTGTCACGCCCGCAAATTCGGCATAGGCTTCGTCGATAGCGACCAAGCACGGAGCGCCGGCGACAACTGCTTCCACGGCCTGCGGGTCCAGCAGATTACCCGTGGGGTTGTTGGGCGTGCACAGGATGATCAGCTTCGTGCGCTCCGTGATGGCTGCCAGCACGCGGTCTGGATCGAGGGCGAAGCCATCGCCTAACGGTGCATCAATCGCCCGGCTGCCATGCAGCGCCGCCAGCATGCGGTAGACCCCGAACGTCGGCTCGTGGATTATCACCTCGTCGCCATGATCCAGGATCAGGTGAGCCAGGGTGTTCAGGACATCATCCAAGCCTGCGCCGCACACGATGTGCTCCGCTGGCATACCCGTGTACTGGGCCAGCGCCTCCCGCAGCGCCGCTTGGGCGAAGTCTGGATACCGGTTTGTCGCTTGGAAGGAAGCGAGGACCGCACGCGCTTTGGGCGATGGGCCAAAGGGTGATTCGTTCAGATCCAGCTTGATCAGGCGTTCGGGTTGGTGATCCGGGACCTTCGGCGGCACGTAGCTCGGGATCGCTCTGACTGCCGGGCGGATGAGCGCTGCCGGATCGAACGTGACGTCCGTGGAGGCGGTTGGTGGGGTCAACGCAGACTCCTTTGCCGTGTCATCTGAGACGCGAAGATCAGAGCAGGAGCTTGTCGAGCGACGAGACGAGGATCTCGCTGGCGCCCGCTGCGCGCAGGCGCTCGATGCGATCCCAGAATACTTCCTCTTCAATCGCCGTGTGCACCGCAACCCAGCCTTCTGTGTCCAGAGGAATCACCGTCGGTGCTTTCAACCCTGGGACTACCTGCCGGATGGCGGGGAGTGCCTCGACAGGGGCGTTCATCATGACATATTTGTATTTTCGGGCGGCGCGGACCGCGTTGATGCGCATGAGGAGCCGGTCAATATTCGCCCGTCGCTCTGGATCGGCCATCGCCGCCTTATTCGCGACCAGCACAGCCTCGGATTCCAAGATCGTTGCAATGGGCCGAAGATCGTTGAGCAAGAGTGTCGAGCCGGTGGCCGTCAACTCAACGATGGCATCGGCAAGTCCAAGGCTTGGCGCGACCTCAACCGAGCCGCTGAGCGTGATAATCTCCGGCGCGCCACCGCATGCGGAAAAGAATTTCCGGGCCGATTGGGGATACGACGTGGCGATCTTCAGGTGCTTGACATCATCAACGCTCTGATACGGGGAATCTCGGAGGACTGCGACGACGAGCGAGCAGTAGCCAAAACCGAGCGGCGCAAGCTCTTCAACGTCCGACCCTTCCTCAAAGACGAGATTCCGGCCGACGATGCCAAGATCCACGGTGCCGAGCCCAACGTACTCCGGGATATCATCGTCCCGGCCATACAAGATTGACAGCGGGAAGTTGCGGCAAATGGAGAAGAGGCGCTGGCCGTAGCTCTCGAACTCCAAGCCGATCGAGTGCAGCAGTTTCAGCGTGTCGTCGGTGAGACGGCCGTTTCGTTGGATGGCGAGCTTTAAACGGCCTTCGCCGTTGATAATCGACGTTGACATGGTACTCTGGGCGGCTCCTGGTCCCGGCGGCATCAGCGCCGGCGAGGCACACATGATGTCGGATGTGTACCAGATTGTGACGGCTTGCACAAGTGGCTCGAAAGCGCGAGCGCATGGATATCGCAGGCCGATAGATAGGCAGTCGAGCGCAAGCAAAGGCGGGTAGGCGTGGAACGAGCGCGTGTGATTGATGTCGCGATTGAGCGGATCGTCCCTGGCGGCGCCGGCATGGGGCATGCGGAGGGACGAACGATCTTCGTCCCGGACACGGCTCCTGGCGATTTCGTCCGGATCCGGCTCGATCGCATCCACGGAGCGACCGGCTTCGGCACGTTGCTTGAGGTGCTGATGCCTTCTCCCGACCGGATCGCCATGCCCGATCCGGAGCGCGACCGCTGCGGCGGCAACGACTTCAGGCACCTGCGCTACGAGGCGCAGCTCTCGGCCAAGGCAGCGATCATTCAGGACTGCTTGCGCCGCATTGCCAAAATCGAATGGGACCATCCGGTGACCGTTGTGCCATCACCCCGGCAATGGCGATATCGCATGCGGGCGGAATGGGCCTACGATCGGGAGACAGGGGCACTGGGCTACCGGGAACGCCAGTCGCATCGGGTGTGTGATGTCGAGCGCGACGAGACGCTCCACGAAGCATTAGAGACAGCACTGCGAGATTTGAGAGATGGGCTCAAGGCTGGAGTGGTGCGTCCCGCGCCTGAGTTTCGTGGTGTTGTGGGCGACAACGGCGCTGACGTTGTGCCAACCGATCGTTTTGTGAAAGCAAAGGTGCTTGAAGTCGAGATCCTTGATCACCACTATCAGTTCGATGCGTATTGCTTCTTTCAAGCGAACTATTCCATCTTGCCCGCGTTGATTGATGAGGTGAAGCGCCTGGCCGATGAAGCCCCAGCGTTGCCGCATCACGTGGGAAAGGGCGTCTATGTCGAGCGGCGAGTGGCGGTTGAGCTGTACTGTGGTGTTGGGCTGCTGACTTTGGCGCTGGCCGCGGACTTCGACCGGTTTCACGGCGTCGAGGCGCAACATCGCTCGGCCACCTTCGCCAGGCGCAACGCCGCTGCAGCGGGTTCGAGTCAGGTGCGCATCGCTGCTGTTCCGGCCGAAATCTGGCTGGCGGAGCGGGGACGGGCAGTTGATCCGGTCTCGTTGCTCGTCATGGATCCGCCGCGAGGTGGCCTGGAACCCGAGGCCCTGCGTGGTGTGATCCGGCTGCGGCCAGCGAGAATCATTTACGTCTCGTGCGATCCGGCAACGCTCAGCCGCGATCTCAAAGCACTGGTCGCAAGCGGATATGTGCTGAGCAGCGTCACCGGCTTTGACATGTTCCCGCAGACCCATCACGTCGAGACTGTTGCCCATCTGGTCTTCCACGAAGGGGCATAGGAGAAGCGTGAACTGCATATGCGTGGTAGGGTAGGCAATCCCACTCCTATCCGCGGGACTACGCACGCAATTACGTCATTTCGCTGATCAACGCGATTTCCTTGCTGCCAGATGATGGTGTTGCAGGACCGGCTGGAACGCCGCCGGTGCTGCTTTAGTGGCTTGCTAGCGAATGGAGGGTGTCGAGCATGGCTGCACTGCGGATGCTGATGGACGATGAAAAGGCATTGGATGCGCTGCCATTAGTGCTGGTCCTCGTCACCTGGCCACCCGTGGAGCGCCCGCGATTGCCGGAGCCAGACCTCAACGCGGCGAGAGTGCCAAATCTGGAGGAAGCACCAACCTGGGAGGATGCGGAGTGGCAGTGACTTCCAAATTGAGAGCCTAAACGTCAGCATCATTGCTGATCGGCCTGCGCCTGGGCCCATGGCCGCCTATGACTGCGATAATAGGCTCAGGCGGTTGGCAGAGATCGGGGTGAGCGATGCTGGCGAAAGTCTTCAGTTGTGCCGTCGTTGGGCTTGATGGCGTCCTGGTTGAGGTCGAAGTTGATGCAGGCAGCCCCCATGGGCAACCGGGCATCGTGATTGTTGGGCTGCCCGACACGGCGGTGCAAGAAAGCCGGGAGCGCGTGCGGGCAGCCATTCGCAACAGCGGCGGTCGCATTCCCTTCGGCAAGGTCACGATCAACCTTGCCCCGGCGGACATCAAAAAGGCGGGTCCAACCTACGATCTGCCGATCGCGATCGGGATTTTGCTTGCATCCGAGCAGCTTGTGGCCGATCTCAGCGATGCGCTCATTGTCGGCGAGCTGTCGCTCGATGGTGTGCTGCGTCATACGCCCGGGATCATCGCCATGATCTCCCATGCCGCGCAAAAAGGCATGCGCCGGGCCTTCGTGCCCTTCGATGACGCGAAGGAGGCCGCGCTGGTTGGCGGGCTGGAGATCTATCCGGTCCGGACGCTGGCCGATCTCGTGAACCACCTCACCGGGGACGTCCCGATCGAGCCTTACAGCGCGGTGGCTGAAGAGCTGGTGACGGACCGTGCCGGACGGATAGACTTCTCCGAGATCCGTGGCCAAGAGCATGTGAAGCGCGGACTAGAGGTTGCGGCAGCGGGAAACCATAATGTGCTCATGTCGGGGCCGCCTGGTTCCGGCAAGACAATGCTGGCGCGGGCGATGCCGACCATCCTGCCGTCCATGACGGTGCAAGAGGCGCTGGAGGTCACAAAGATCTATAGCGTGCGCGGCTTGCTCCCTCCTGAGACGCCCCTGATCCGGGAACGACCGTTTCGCGCTCCACACCACGGCACGAGCAGCGTCGGACTGATTGGCGGGGGCTCCTGGCCACGGCCGGGTGAGGTGAGCCTAGCGCACCGGGGCGTGCTCTTTCTCGATGAGCTTCCGGAATTCCCCGCCGCGACGTTGGAGATGCTGCGCCAACCGCTGGAGGATCGGCAGGTGACGATTGGCCGCGCTACGGGAACGGTGACATTTCCCGCGAATTTCACGCTTGTTGCCGCCATGAATCCATGCCCCTGCGGCTATTTTGGCGATCCCGTCCGAGAATGTCGCTGTGCGCCGTCGGTTGTCGCTCGGTACCAGAAGAAGATCAGCGGGCCACTGCTGGACCGGATCGACATTCATGTGGAAGTGCCCCGGATCGCCTACGAGCAGTTGGCCGACCGGCGGGCCGGGGAACCCTCGGCGGCGGTGCGGGCGCGGGTGGAGGCTGCTCGTGCCCGCCAGGCGGAGCGCTTTGCGGGGACCGGGTTGCTGACCAATGCGGACATGGGGCCGCGGGAGCTGGCGAAGCATGTGGTGCTCGATGTTGCCGGAGAAGGGATGATGAAGGCCGCCGTGCGCCAGTTGCAGTTGTCCGCTCGGGCGTATCATCGGGTGCTCAAGCTGGCCCGGACCATTGCCGATTTGGCGGCCGTGGAGCAGGTGCGGGCAGAGCATATCGCCGAAGCACTGCAGTACCGTCCCCGCCAGCTCATCATCTAGTGCTCCCGCTGGCTGGAAAGGAGTCAGCCCATGAGCGTGCGCGTGACGATAACAGACGACTATCAAATCGTGATTCCTGAGGAGGCGCGTAGGGCGCTGCACATCGCGCCAGGTGACCGGTTGCTGCTCGAGGTCCGGAATGGCTGCCTCGTCCTGGTGCCCGAACCGCGCGACTATGCGGAGGTTCTGCGCGGGCTGCACAGCGAGATCTGGCAGGGAATTGAGCCGCAGGATTACGTGCAGCGGGAGCGCGAGGCGTGGCAGGAATAGCAGAGACGCTTCGCAATCAGGGCCGGATTGGTCTCGATACGTCGATCTTTATCTACCAGCTCGAGGCCTCGTCCCGGTATGCAGCACCGGCGGCAACCATATTTCGAGAGCTGGCCGGTGGCACCTTCACCGGCGTGACGTCGGTCCTAACCGTGATGGAGTTGGCCGTTTGACCGTTACAGTTGGGAAGACCCGACATTGCAGCGACGTATGAAGTGATCTTGTTCAATTTCCCGAACCTGGTGATCACGGACATCGACCGTTCGATTGCACGCAAGGCGGCTGAGCTGCGGGCAGTGCACCGGCTGCGACCCGCTGACGCGCTTCAGATTGCCGCTTGTCTCAAGCTAGGCGCGACCGCCTTCCTGACGAACGATCAGGATCTGCGCCGCGTCTCGGAACTCACCATGCTCGTGCTGGAGGATTACGTCGAACCGTGACGAGAACAATGCGCAGACTCGCTGCGCCCATGCCATCGAGCGCCGACACGAGCGCGAACCATTGCCGATTTGGCGGGCGTGGAGCAGGTGCGGGCAGAGCATGTCGCCGAAGCACTGCAGTACCGTCCCCGCCAGTTGATGATCTAAGATAGACGCGCTCGGAGAGACCTCAAAGGTGCGTGGCCGGCGCCAGGCAGGGGTGTTTTTGGATGGAGCCCAGGTGCAGCCCATCGAAATTGCGGCATCTCGTCGCCAGCGTCCTGGTAATGATCACGCTCTCCCTGGCAATGCCCGTTGCCGCGCGCGACGCGGCAGCGCCCCGGCCGCTGGACCTGCCGCGTGATGAGGCTCCGCATGATGTTGCGACTGAGTGGTGGTACTTTACCGGGCACCTAACGAACGGCGAGGGGCGGCTGTATGGCTTCCAGCTCGTCTTTTTCCGAGCGAAACGGAGCGGACTGAAAGGCATTGTCGCGCACGCTGCCGTCACGGACACGCGCGCGGGCCGGTTCGCCTACGATCAGCGGGCGGAGCTCGATTCCCGAGACACCGATCCAGAGGCGACGGCGCTGCTGTTGTCGCTGGGCAACTGGTACGTTGGCGGATCAGATGGAGCCTATACGCTCATGGCCAGCGTGCCCGGTTATTCCTACCGCCTGCGCTTGGTGAGCACGAAGCCCGCAGTGCTACACACGGGCGACGGCTATGTTCTCGGCGCCACCGGCCAGCCTTCGTACTACTACTCTCGAACTCGCTTGCAGGTAATAGGCACGCTCACCTCCGGCGACAAGGAGCTCGCTGTCCGAGGGCAGGCCTGGATGGATCATCAGTGGGGCAACTTCATCAATCTTAGTGTAGCCGGGTGGGATTGGCTCGCGGTGCAGCTCGATGATGGCCGCGACGTAATGGCGTTCTACTTCCGGGATCAGGACGGTAGACGACACTTCGGTGTGGCGACGCTCGTCGACGCCGATGGTACGTCCCATTCGCTCGCCGCAGATCAGATTCACCTGACACCATTGAAAGCCTGGGAAAGTCCAAGCAGCGGTGCAACCTACCCTGTTGCCTGGAGGCTTACGATTGACGCCGTTGACCTCGATGTCGTGGTGATGGCCACGGTCGCAAACCAGGAACTCGATACTCGTCGTACTACCGGGTTGACCTATTGGGAAGGTCAAGCTGTGGTGTCTGCCGGTGAAGCTGGAGAGCGGCCTCTTGGTCTGGCGTACCTGGAGTTGACCGGCTATGCCAGGGAGCGTGACGGCGCGGTACCGTAAATGCCACGCGGGGCAAGCACCATGGTCCAGCAAGAGCGACAAGCGGTGGTAGAACACGGTCCGCTCCCCAAGTGGGATCACGCCAAAGCCCGCCGTTACAGCCGCATCCGGATGGCCTGGACCATCGGGGAAACAGCGTTCAACCTAGCGAGCCTGGCGTGGTTCGCGCTCTCGGGGCGCTCGGCCTCGCTGCGCCGCCATTTGCAGCGAACGTTGCCGGATGAGCGCCTGGTGCCGCCCGCATATCTTGCGGTCCTCACCACGGGCTCCTGGCTGGTGCACCTACCGCTCTCCGCGTGCCGCGACCTTGTGGTTGAGCGGGCGTTCGGGCTGACTCGCCAAGCGCCACACACCTGGCTGAGCGATGCGCTCAAGAGCCTGGCGCTCAATCTTGGCATCGGCGTGCCGATGGCGACCGGCGCGTGGATCGTGGTGCAGCGGAGACCGCAGGATTGGTGGCTGATCCTCCCCTCGGCGTTTGTTCCCGTGTCGATCGTCGCTGGCAGACTGGCTCCTGTCCTGATCATGCCGCTGTTCAACCGCTTCGAGCCGGTAGCCGACTCGGAGGTCCTGTCGAGGATCGAGCGGCTTGCGGGCCGCGCTGGTATCGAGACCGCGGCGGTGTACCGCATGGACATGAGCCGTCAGACGGACAAACCCAATGCGTTTTTTGCTGGGCTCGGGGGCGCCAAGCGCATCGTGTTGTCCGACACGCTCCTCGATCACTTCCCACCCGATGAGATCGAGACGATAGTTGCCCACGAGCTTGGTCATCAGATTCGTGGTGATCTCTGGCGAATGGTGGCCGTAGCAGCCGCCGGCGGGTATGTGGTGGCCTTTCTCACGAGCCGGCTCGCGTCGTTGGTGATTGCGATGTCCAGACGCCGTACGGGCGTGCAGGACATTGGCGATGTGGCAGCGATGCCCATTGTCGGACTTTCAGCGACGCTGGCCGGACTCGTTGTGACACCCATCGGTGCGGCCATAAGCCGCGCAATGGAGCGGCAAGCAGATCGCTTTGCCCTGGACATGACCCGCAATGGTCAGGCCTATGCCTCGGCATTACAGCGCATTGCAGCAATGAGCTTGGCAGATCCGTCTCCACCGCGATTCGTTCGCATCTTTCTGGCAACACATCCGCCGATTAAGGAGCGTATCGCCGCTGCAAAGGCGTACGGATCAACGAATGCGAACGTTTGATCGCCTGGACACTGCTACCCAATGCGCTAAACTTTGGCTGCTCCGCATGGTGCTAACCCGTCTGGCGTCGAATGACGTCGCCCATGCGGCAGGTGCGACCAGAGCAAGACGCCAGCACAAGGCTGTGGCCCGTTGGGCAGGGGTACGCTTTCGTTGCACGATCGGGCAAGTAGCTCCGGGGGAGAGGAGCGTGGACCAGATGCTTGCGCACGCTTGGCGATCGGAGGGAGTGGCTCGTCAAGTCCGGCTCGGAGGAGGACCGTATTTGACTGACGCCGATCAAGGGGAACCCGAGGCTTTCGTCTGGCGGCATGGGCGTGACGAGGTCAAGCTGATGCGAGAGGGTGATAGCTGGACGGTGATGCTCACGTCCACAAGTCGCCTTCTCGGTCCGCGAATGGTTGTGTATCAGGCGAAGCACAGCCGGATGACGCTTGCGGCCTGGGATGTCATGGCCCGTGTGATTCGCGCCTCACGAGATGAGGAAGAGGGTGTGCGGGTTGGCCGTTCGGCGGCCCGCTGGATGCGCCGGCAGGGGTTCCGGGAGGAGCCATTGAACGACTGACGGTAGACAGCGCACGCCGATCAAGGCGAGCCGAGCGCAAGCGGCTTCAGGGCTTTGCAGGCCGCTGGCGCTCGGCTATCCAGTGTCCAATTTAGTGGAGATTAGGGGTGCCGGAGCTTCCTGAAGTGGAAACGGCTCGCCGGATCGTGGACCGGGAGCTCGTTGGGCGAGACGTCGCGTCCGTTGTTGTGCGCTTGCCGAAACTGCTGCGGGACTCCCCGATCCCTTCCCTTGAGCCGCTGGTGGGCCAGCGCGTGATTGGGACTCGCCGGCGGGGGAAGGTGCTCGTCATTGACTTTACCGGCGGCTTGAGCTTGATGATTCATTTCAAGCTCGCTGGTCAGCTTTCCGTTCACCATCCCGATGGCAGCCGGTACACGGCAGGGCATCCCGTCCCCGATCCGGCAGGACCCTATCCACACCGTGCGACGCATGTGGAGATCCGGTTCCGCGACGGCACTGTGCTCTACCTAAGCGACGTGCGGCAGTTCGGCTGGCTTCGCCTGCTCCCATCGGAGGCCGTGGAAAGCGCGCTCGATGCCCTGGGTATGGGGCCGGAAGCAGTGGGGCCAAACGTGATCGCTGCCGATCAGCTTGCCGAGCGGCTGGCCCGCCGCTCAATCCCCATCAAGCAGGCGCTGCTGGATCAATCCGTTCTGGCCGGGTTAGGAAATATCTACGTCGACGAGGCACTCCACCGGGCGGGAATTCATCCGCTCACGCCAGCGCGGGAGGTGCCACGCGAGGCGCTGCCCAGACTACGAGATGCCATCATCTGGGCGCTTGAGCGCGGCATCGAGCAAGGTGGCGCGAAGATCATTCACGGAAAGGCGTACCCCATCGACGGCTTTCCTGCAGTTCATGCTCGCGAAGGGCAGCCATGCCCCCGCTGCGGCACAACGATTCTCAAGATTCGCGTTGGTGGGCGGGGAACCTATTTCTGCCCAGTCTGCCAGCCGGCGCCGGCTCACGCCAAACCGGACACCGCAGAAACCGCGGCGGCAGTCTGACACTCCCCATCCGTGAATTGCGCAGCTTGTTTGTAGGTGCCTACGTCGCTCGACGTAGCTTCCCGTGCCTTCTGCGCGTCTCCAAATACCGTGTTTGCTCGATGGCCGATCGGCCCCGCCTCACCGAAGATGATGGTCGGTATGGGGCTTCCTGCTGGAAGTGCCACCCTCGTTGCAAGCCGGTCACGCGGCGACGTCGTGTGTCCAGTATGGCCGTGAAGCCGTTGGGAATGCCTGGCATGAATGCGAAGGAGATCAACATCGTCTTCGAGGGCGGTGGCGTTAAGGGTGTTGGCCTGATTGGGGCGCTGGCCGTGCTGGAGGAACGCGGCTTTCGCTTCCGGCACGTCGCTGGTTCCTCCGCTGGTGCGATCGTTGCTGCGCTGCTGGCCGCTGGCTACACGGCGGGTGACTTGCTGCGCATCGCCGTTGACATTGGCTTCGGTGATTTCCGCGATCGCGATTGGGTTGACCGCATACCGGTCATTGGCAAACCAATGAGTCTGGTCAAGGAGCATGGCGTCTACGAGGGGCGCTGCCTTGCCGAGCGCATGCGCGTACTGCTGGCCGCGAGGGGCGTTCTGCGCTTCGGCGATCTTGCCACGTCGGCACGCGGCAGCTCACCAGCATTTGACCACCGTGTGCAAGTCATTGTGTCGGACCTTACCGAGCGCTCGCTGCTCGTTTTGCCGCGCGACGCTGAGAAGATTGGAATCGATCCGGATGAGCTTGACGTGGCGCTCGCTGTACGAATGAGCGCGAGTATTCCGCTGTTCTTCGAACCGGTTCGGTTCCTCAATCCCCGGACTGGGCGGCAGCACGTTCTCGTTGATGGTGGACTCCTCTCCAACTTTCCGGTGTGGTTGTTTGACGGCGATGGCGAGGTCGACGTACCCACCATTGGCATCCGGCTCGATGAAGGGTTGGATGATCTGAGCGCACCCGGTGAAGGGATCATCGCCGTCATTGATTTCATCCGCAGCCTGGCACAGACGGCCGTCTCAGCCCATGATCGTCACTACCTTGAGCGAGCCCGGTTTGATCGCGTCATCTCCGTGCCGAGCCTCGGGGTGCGGACAGCCGAGTTCGACCTGCCAGCGGAGCGGGCTCTGGCGCTTTACCATGCTGGACGGCATGCGGCGGACGAATTTCTGGCTAGGTGGGAGGCGCAAGGGCGGCACCGTCCTGACCAACGGTCTTTGGATGAGACCTCTGTTGCCGCCTGACAATCCTGGTGTTCAGGCGCTGGCGACGAGAGCGAGCCGGCTCGCGCTGGCATCCCGAGCGGGGCGAGGGATCTCACTCCTTCGACTTCGCTCAGGGCGCGTTTCGACTGCCTGAGGACGAGCGTTGTCCCGAGCCATACGGTCACGAAACTTTGGGGTGAGCCGGCGCCGCCTGGCGCTCCTCGATAGCTGCCAGGACGGCGGCATATGCGGCCTGGCCCTGCTCCCGGCATCGGGTTGCGGCTCCCGCAAGCTCGGCGGCAAGTGTGCGGTTGCGCAAGAGATTCGCGTTGACCTGAACGAACAGCAAGGCGCCTCGAAGGGCCGCATCGGCAAGGTACGCCGCCGTCTGCACGTCGGTAAGGGCATGTGTTGTCCCGAAGCGCCCCACGGTGATGAGCGCCGTCAACAGATCGGCGCACGCTTGGGCGACCGCGAGTGGCACCTGCGCCGATTCGTGAAGCGCGCGCTCGATTGCTGCTCGGCGATCGGCCTGTGCCTCCGGCGTGTCCTTGGGGAGCGCGAGCGCGCCCCGGTACGCCGCATACGCTCGCTCGTCGGCGGTTGCCAGGCTGAGGAGGCTGTGCCGCAGCCGGGTCAGATTGGACAACGTGTCGCGTAGATACTCCGTGGCCACCACATCCTGGGTCCGTCCGAGGGTTAGGCGCGCAACCATCTCGCCCAATCCCCCGGCGAAAGCAGCCGTGGTTGCGACTACACTGCCCCCGCCAGGGGTTGGCTCACCCGACGCAATGGCCTCCGCGTAGGCGGCGATGGTTCGGTCGGCTCCGGCTGGCTGACTCATCAAGGGATACACTCCTTCGCCTGTGTAGGACCTCATGTTCGCGCCGCGCTACCGGGCGTCTCCCCTGTTTGGGGTAACCAGCCGGAAACGCAATTCATCGCCGGGGCGGATGCCGGCCCGCTCGGCGGAACCGCCGGTCAGTTCGATGACTGCAGCGGAGCTTGTGAAATCAAAGCGCCACGGCGGCATCGAGGGACGAATCTTGATGACCCGGTTGTCCTTGTCGAGAAAAATGAGATCGATTGGAAAGCGCATAAACTGCGTGTGAACGCCGCGCGCGGGCCGGAAGATCATGCCGTGCCCTGGAGGAAGCTGCTTGCGAAGCATCAGCCCGCGAAACGCGCGCCAAGCTCCAGCCGCTTCCTCAACGTGCGTGGCCACTACCTGCCCGGTGCGGGCATTGACGACTTCAAACGCGCGCGCAGCCATTGCCTCCTCCGCTCGACGTGACCCTTGCCAGGAAGATCAAAACTCCCAGCACGTTCCTCGCAGCTAGACAGCGTGATAACGAGCGTCCGGATGTCATGTCAATCGAGTGGAATGCACGAGTGCATGCGACGCTCAGCCTACCGCCTTCTTCACGAGCGCAGTGATAGCCGCCTCTTCTGATGCGGTCAACTCCTTCAGGGCGAAGGCAGTCGGCCACATGGCGCCTTCGTCGAGACGAGCCGCGTCGGTGAACCCGAGGGTTGCATACCTCGTGTTGAACTTTTGGGCACTTTGGAAAAAGCAGACCACCTTGCCGTCCTTAGCGTACGCGGGCATCCCATACCAGAGTTTTGGCGAGAGGCTTGGCGCGCTGGCCTTGATAATCGCGTGGACCCGCTCCGCCATGATGCGGTCCCGCTCCGGCATCTCGGCGATCTTCGCCAGCACGTCGTGTTCCAGATCCGCCTTGCTCGCCCGAGAGCCACGGCGTGCGGCCGCCTTTAGCTCTAACGCGCGCTCCTTCATCGCGGCGCGTTCTTCGGCGGTGAATCCCTCGACTGACTCATCGGCCGCCGCAGTGCGCCTGGCAGATCGTGACGGTTCCTTCATGACAGGTCCTCCTCCTGCGAGCATCGTTGGGGGAACGAACCTGGGGCGAGCATGGACGCGCTGTGAGGGCAGCACGTGCCGCAGCCCAGTATAAAGCCGGAGACAGTGACAGCCACCGCCACGCTCAGGAGCGAGGATCGGCGTTTATGCGGGAGCGAAGCGGCGCGCGGCCGTTATCGCGGCCAGGATGTTTTCATCAGGTGTGTCAATAGGAATCACGCAGCCGGGCGCCAGAAGGTGGCGATGCCCAGCGGTTGCGGCCAGGGCATCCTCAGCTTCGGCGGTGATCTCATCTGTTGTTCGATCCGCGATGGTGCGCTCGTTGAGCCCGCCCGCTACGCACCGGCGAGACCGTCGTTGGACGTCTGCCAGTGACGGGCCAGCGTGCCGGTCGTGCCAGTTGACGATTGACGCCGGATAGTCTGTCTGCAAGGAGACCATCGGTCGTTCTCCGTGAAGATGAAGCAGCACAACCGTCTCCGGACGGGCTGCATGCAAAACCGTGAGATCGTAGGGGAGGCCGAACGCACGGTATTCATCCATGGTCATAACCCGCTCATCCGCGCACTGCGTGGCAAAGAAAATGCCATCCGCGCCGGCATCAAGCGAAGCCACGAGCATGGCCGTGGTGACCTCCGTGATCACGCCGAGAGCGTCGTGCATCATCTCCGGAGCCGCGCGGAGATGCGCGACAGCCTGGTTGTTGGACAGCTTCATGGCGATGGTCAGCGGGCTGAAGATCGTCTGAAACAGAGGCACGGCCGGGTCGAGCCGGGCACGTGTGCTGGCGAGCGCCTCAAGGACGACGGCGTAGAAGCCGTGATTGACATCGAGCGGGCGGAGGCGCACCCAATCGGCGAGATCATTGATGGGGACGCGTGTGGTTGTCCTCGTGCCAGAGCGCGCGCCCCGGTATTCGCTCGTGGCGCCCCAGTCAATGATTGGATAGTCACCGGGAGGCATGAACTTGACCAGGTCACAGGGAAACTGCTCGTGCCAGGTAATCGTCGCCCCGGCAAGCCCGCTTGCAGTCTGATCGTCCTCGGGGAAATGCCGCCAGAGCGCAACCGGAGGATGATCTGGCGCCGTCCCGGCAATCGCAGCTTGGAGACGCTCGCGCGATGTCATCGTCGCCGTCATCAACTCGTCCACCCTTTGCGTGATAAAGACAGGACCCCAATTCCTGATCCGGCTTGACACCGGGCCGTTCAAGAGATGCGAAATCTGCCCCTACTGACCCAGCCGCGGTCCTGCATCGGGCGGAGCCACCGCGGTTATCGCTTCTTGCGCGATCGCGCGGCCAGGTCTTCAAGCTCCTGGATGAAGCGGTCTTCGTCCAGAAATTCCACCCGGTATTGGGATTCATCGAAACTGGGGGCGGGTGGAAAGACAAACCGGACCCAGCCTTCTTCTGCGCCACGGCAGAGAATATCAGTCACCCGCGCCTCAAAGCGGTTATAGGGCATATCTGGCGCGAGGACGCGGTAATATTGCTCCCCCATGCCGTTGCGCGTCCACGTCAGCCGCACAAGCTGGCGGTGCCTCGTCCGCAGGTCCGATGCGACAAGCTCGGTCGCCATCAGGCCACGGAGGATCGCGGCCATCTTGCCCATCTCCCGCATCGGGGAGTGGCAAAGTGGACAAAGCGCGTCCGGCGCATCTTCATGGGAGAAGCTGCGCCGGCACGCATCGCACCAGAGATAGGTTTTGCTGGAAGACGAGCTACCCATGCGCCGTTATCATCCTCGCGGCGCGCCGGGAAGGGATCACAATCAGTCCCGAAGGCCCCGCTTTTCGTACCGCTCCATGCCGCCGCCGAGTCCAACGTTGACGGCGCCGGGATGCTCCCCAGCCTTATCGGCCCAAACCTGAATCCGGTGCGTGATCCAGATGCCCCCAATCATCATAATGACCGCGATGAGCACCTCGATCGTATCAGCTAGAACGCCAAAGTCGGCCAGATTTTCGACCCGCAAGCTACCAAGCCACTGAATGAAATCTCGCATAGCTCTCCTCCTCAGCCGGGTCAGGGACTACTGTGCGATCAACTTGCCGACCATGCCTGCTTCGGTGTGGCCTAGCACATTGCAATGGAAGTCGTATTCGCCGGCGGGGGCGTTGATCGTTATCTCCTTCGTCTCGCCCGGCAGTATGTCAACACTGATGTTCAGCGCGGCGACCGAGAAGTTGTGCGGCAACGCGCCCTCATTCGTAACCGTCACCTTGACATCGGTGCCTGCGGGAATGGTCACCGTCGCTGGATCGAAGACCAGTTCCGATGGCTTGCCAGCGACAATGGTGACCGGACCGGCCGCTGGAGCCTGCTCGCCGCCGGCTGCAGCTGCCGGCTGCGTGGCCTGCTCGCCGCCACCTGTGGCTGGGGCAGCCCCGCCCGCCGCAGCCGTGAGCGTTCCGACCATACCGGCCTCCCGGTGGCCCGGCACATTGCAATAGAACTGGTATGTGCCCGCCGGAGCCTTGATCGTGAACTCCTTCGTCTCGCCCGGCAAGATGTCCACGCTGACCTGGAGCTCGTCGATCGCGAAGTTGTGTGGCAGCGCCCCCTCGTTGCGCAGCGTCACCTTGACCTCGGTATCGGCTGGAATGGACAACTGCGCGGGTTCGAACTGAAGCTCCGAAGGCTTCCCTGCGACGACTTCGATTGCCGTTACCGCCGGTGCCTCGCCACCGCCCACAGCGGTCGGCTGCTCCCCGCTCGGGGTTGGCTGCGCCGCGGCCTGCTCGGGTTGTGCCCCGGCTGCCTGCGCGACGAGCGTCCCGACCATGCCACCTTCCTTGTGGCCGGGCACGTTGCAGTAGAACTCATAGGTTCCCGCGGGCGCCTTGACTGTGATCTCTTTCGTTTCACCAGGCAGGAGATCAACACTGATTTGGAGCGCATCAATTGCGAAGTTGTGCGGCAACGCGCCCTCGTTCTTCAGCGTGATCTTCACATCGGTGTCCGCCGCGATGGTCACATGCGACGGATCGAACCTGAGTTCTTCTGGCTTGCCGGCAATGATCGTGACCTCAGTCACAGCCTCCCCACCTGGTGCGGGCGTCGGTTGGGCAGCCGGCGCCGTGGGTGCCGCGGCTGGCTGAGTTGCCGCTGGTGGCGGTGTCGGATAGCCGCCGTAGGTATGGATTGCCTCATTGTAGACCCGATTCCAGTCGACATGCTGGATCATGTTGACAAGATCGTCAATCTGGGCATCGATCAGCGGCCCGCCGTAATCAACGCCCCAGGCGGGCATCAGATTGCGACCCTGTTTAATGGTCTCAGCAATCACCGTTGCTCGGGCCGCAACGCCGCCGGGATAGGGCGTGCCGTTTGCCTGAATACCCTCCTGGTTAAGCTTGGTTGCGTACGTATTCCCGCCAAGCGGCAGGCCAATCCGGCCGGTGCCAGCCGCGCCCGGCTCCATCATGCCCTCTCCCGCCGGCCCGTGGCACGAAACGCAATATTGCAGATAGAGCTGGATGCCCCGCTCGATGGACGCTTCTTGTTGCTCCTTCTCTTCTGCCTTGATGCGGTTGTTTTCATCAGCCAGATAGAGCACCAGGACCGTGGCCAGTGCCACCAGGCCGATGACAACAACGGTCGCGAGCCGCTGCACAGCTCCCACGATGTCGCTCTCCTATCCCCTCTCGCTCGCCGTGCCACGCATCTGACTTCCGCGCGACACGGCGATTCCTGACCAGTCGCCGCTATGCACTACGCCGGATATGGAACCGCCTGGCTGGGCTCGTAGTCATGGCGCTCGGTGATCTTACCGGTGTCAACCGTCACACTACCGTCCGGATTGACCGTAACCTTCATCAAATCCATCGGGCGGGGCGCTGGGCCTCCTGTGAGGACCCCATTGTAGTCGTACATGCTGCCATGGCACGGGCACTGAAATGCTCGCGGATTGAGGTGATCATTCTCCTTTGCCGGACCGACGTAAGGAACCGTGCAGCCAAGATGAGGGCATTTCCAGTAGAGCGCCAGGAGTCCATCGTCATTTCGGACAAGATAGAACTTGCCAGGCGCGAATTGATACGGCTTGCCGTATTTCTCCGGAACATCTGATGCCGCAACATTCAGCGCGCTACCAAACGTGCCCTGCTTGTTTGGCCAGATGAAGCGCACAAATCCCGCGGCAAGCTCAGCGAGCACGATCAGCACCGCGCCAAGGGTCGCATTGCGCAGGAAGCTGCGGCGCGTGACCGTTGGCCGGACCGCCGTGCCGGCGTGGAAGCGGCCGAGCAGCGCCACAATCCGCGCGATCAGGCCGCCAATGACCAAGCCGATAAGGGTTCGCATCAAAGAGATCATTGGTCAATACCCCAATGCTTGCCGGCGTGTCGCCGGTACTTCTGTGCGGTCGTGCGTAGCTCGAACCTCAATGAGTTCAGCGAGCCCAAGCACTCCGCTGGATCCTCCTAGCCACACTAGTGATGTTCCAGCGGGAGATTCCATGGCCACGTCAGGTCCTGACCAGGTCCGCGGAACGACGTTCCAAAAATCGTCAACACTATGTAGGTAACGTAAAAGCCGGTGAAGAGGGCAATGATCATTTCCCGGCGGGTTGGCTTGAAAATCGCCTGTACCAGCGCCATCAACACGCCGATCATGCCAAGCATGACGATCGTCGGATAGATGGTGTTGTAGATGAGTTCGGATGCGCCGCGTTCCTGCAACCAGGCCTTGATACCCCAACCCGTGCGGCGGTCTCCGATGTATTCATCGGCAACAATCATTGCGGGGAGCACAACCGCAGTGAAGATGGTGGTGAACGCAATGATCCGCCGTCCCTTGGCAGAAGTACCCAAGATGCCGACCCCAAGTGGGCTGCGGTCGATGTACGGAATGGCAGCGATGGCGAGGAGGGCGACGGTCGGAACGATCACGCCCGCGAGCCCGGCGTTCATGTGCAGCAGGAGTTCCTGCAAATTCAAAAAGTACCAGGGCGCTTTCGACGGGTTCGGCGTCTTGTTGGGGTTCGCGTGCTCCGTCAGTGGCGCGCTCACAAAAATGGACAACAGCGTCAAGATGACCAGGAAGACCGTGGCGCAGACCGCCTCGACCACCACCAGAGACGGCCAGACCATCACCTCGTCATCGGCAAGATCGGTTGGGCGGGCCAGCGCCCGGCCACGAACTAACTCCAGGAGCTTTTGCCGTCTGGCTTCATCAATCTGGCCCGGTGCGCCCATCCCGGGTCTCTGTGCAAGTTCTGCCATCGCGTTTCCCCCGTCGCTGCCAGCAAGTCAGCGTGCCGCTGATCACATTCGCGTCCCGTCGATTCCCAGAACATCCTCGCCGCAATACTTCGGCGTCATTGGCGATCCGCTACACCGTGCAGACTACAGCGGGCCGGAAATACCGCCATCCTTGCGGATGCGCCAGAAGTGGACAGCCATCAAGAAGGCGGCGGTAAGTGGCAAGAAGAGGACGTGGAGCGTGTAGAACCGGATCAGACCAGCTTGCTCGATCTCCTTGCCACCGCGGAGGATCAGCAGGATCTTCGGGCCGAGCAAGGGCGCAGCGCCGCCGATGTTTGTGCCGACCGTGATTGCCCAAATCGCGAGCTGATCCCATGGCAGAAGGTAGCCCGTAAAGGAAAGCAAGAAGGTTACGACGAGCAACAGCACGCCGATAACCCAGTTGAATTCTCGCGGCGGCTTATAGGAGCCGGTATAGAACACGCGTCCCATGTGCAGGAAGACCGCGATCACCATCCCCTGCGCCGCCCAGCGGTGCATATTGCGCATGAGCGACCCAAAGGTCACGCTGGCCTCGATGTCCAGCATACTTTGATACGCCTGCGTGGTGGACGGCACGTAGTAGAACATCAACAGAACGCCTGTCATCGTCAGGACAAGGAACATAAAGAATGACAGGCCGCCAAGGCAGAAGGTGTACGTCACTTTCGTGGCGTACCGCTTGATCTTGACGGGGTGAATATGGAGGAAGACGTTACTGGCGATGATCAGCGCCTGATTGCGCTGAGTATCCGGGTAGCCATGCCGGACAATGGATCGCCAGATCGCTGAGCCGGTGATGCGATCGGCCAGCGTCTGCTCTCGCCTCATGCCTTCTCCTCCTCAATCATGGTCAACGAATGCTGCTTGGCGTCATGGCCGGGCCAACGACCGCTGGCCAGATCATCGCATAGCCTCGTACCGGGCCGGCGCGATGCTGCCGGGTATTGTCCGGTCTGCACGGCAAGGCGGTCAAGCTATTTGTAATTGAATGCACGGCTGAGGTGGCGGGAGTCAGGGGTCACGGGCTCGGGCTTGCTGTTGGCTGATTCCTATCGGCTGCCAAGCCAGACACGGCAGCCGACCCCTCCAGCACTAGCGGATGATCTCTGATTGCTGATGGCTGACCGAGGTGGGCGCGACAGGACTCGAACCTGTGACCTCGCGGATGTGAACCGCGCGCTCTGACCGGCTGAGCTACGCGCCCGGCTGCTGCGCCTCAATGATACCACGTTTCTCAGCCCGGCAAGAGCGCGCGTGCGTCCTTATGATGGGCGCCGGCTAGTCATCGGCTAGGGCTATGCAGTCCACCTCCACGAGCGCCCCGAGCGGCAGCCGCGCGACCTGAACGGTGCTTCGCCCTGGTGGATCCGCGGTGAAATACCGGGCATACACCTCGTTGAACGCGGCGAAGTCGTCAAGATTGACCAGATAACAGGTGGTCTTGACGACTTTGGCGAGCGACGAGCCGGCAGCGTCGAGGATGGCCGCGAGGTTTTGCATGACCCGCTCCGTTTGCACAGCAATATCGCCTTGAACGAGCTGGCGCGTCTCCGGATCAATGGGGATCTGGCCCGCCGTAAAGACAAAGCCGTTGGCCTTAATCGCCTGCGAATACGGGCCAATGGCTGCCGGTGCGCCCGTCGTGGCAATAACATCGCGTGACATAAGTGTGTCCTTCCTCCTCGTTGTGCATTCTCGTTGGCATGGCACCTAGCTAGGCGCCGGACTAAACGGCTGCGCGAGTCTAGCAAGCCGTGGTGAGGCGAGCAACAACCCGGCAATCCATGTCACTCTTGGGGGGAGAAATGCCAGCATCGCGCAGCAACTGGCGCGTAGCTGCGGCCGGGTTCTTTCGAACGTTAGACACGTAACGCACGAACTGTGTTGCGTGTGCTTGTGTACGTACACCTTTATCCGCTACAATCTGCGCTGATGAGCGGCCTCGATTGCGAGGTGATGATGAGTTCAACGCCGCAGGTCGTCTCGGCCAGAATCAGCCGCCCATGGAGGATGCGCGCAAGCTCGCTCGCGGGCCGCGCATGCCTTTCCCGGGCTGCCCGCTGGGCGCTCGGCCTGGCGGCGATGTTTGTGACCACGCTCGCAATTGGTCTTCTCCTCTACGCCAACACGCACGCCGATCGCATCTATGAGGGTGTGACGCTGGCCGGCGTTCCGGTTGGTGGCTTAACCGAGGCTGAAGCGCGGGCCGCCGTAGAGCAGGCGTTCGAGCGGTACCGCCAGCATGCCACGCTCACACTTGAGCCCGGTGACACGGCGCTCGCACTCGAGGTGCGCCAAGCGGGTGTCACCCTCGATGCGGATGCGTCTGCGGCAGCCGCATTCGCCTATGGGCGGCAGGGATCGCTCTGGCAGCGTTCGCGCGCGTGGGCGCGAGCATTAATACGAAAGCAGTCCATTCCACTCGCCATCGAAATTGATCAAAAGATGCTGGACGACCGCCTCACCGAGCTCGCTCAGAGCGTGATCTACCCTCCCGCGGATGCTGCGCTGGTGATGGATCCGGAACGCGGGCCAGAGATCGCGCCGGAGCGGCCGGGTCTGGCCTTCAATCTGGGTGCGACGCGTTCATTGGTCGTGCGCCAGTTGGAGATGATGTCCATTGAGCCCGTGCCCCTTATCACCACCGAAGTGTCTCCTCGCGTGGTCGCAGCCGATCTCCAGGACGAACTGCAGGCTGCTCAGGCCATCACCAGCACGTCGTTCGTAGTGACCGGACTCGATCACCATTGGAGCATTGCGCCAGATTGGCTGCAACGCCTTATCCGGATTCCACACGGCGGGGGACAGGTTGCTGTCGATCGCGACGCGATTGCCCAATTCGTCGAAACACTCGCCCAGGAGATAGAGCGGCCCGCAGTCAATGCCTCGATCACACTCAGTGAGGAAGGCACGTTTGTGGCAGTGCCTGGTGAGGCGGGTGTCGAGGTTGATCGCGCGCAATCAACCGCAGCGATTGTGGACGCTTTGATCGCGGGCCAGCGGCTCGCTGCGCTGGCGATCGAGCAGCCGGCGCCCCAGATTTCCGACGAGCAGGCAACCGCGGCGGCTGCTCGCGCAAATGACATCGTCGCTGGCGGGCTGTCTTTGGAGTGGGACGGTGGCTCTCTCCAACTCGGCCCTAAAGACCTCGTCCAAGCCGTCGTGATCGAATCGCAGCCGGGAGCGCAGGAACCATTCACCATCACATTGGATCACGCTGTCCTCGTGCTCCTCCTTACGCCACTTGCGGATCAGATTGCCGTGCCGGCCCGAGATGCTCGTTTGCGGCTGGTCAATGATCGTGTCAAGGTGGTCGAGCGCGAGATGGTTGGGCGAGAGCTTGACGTTGATGCGGCAGCGACGGCAATCGCTGACGGTCTGCTGAATGGCCGCTCGACCGTAACCTTGCCGGTCGTGACGGTCAATCCAGCGGTTACCGCGTCACTGGCAAAGAAGATCAAGCTGCCCGACGTGCTGGCAGAAGCGTCAACCTACTACGGCAACTCCAGTGAGCCGAGACGGCACAACGTTGAGACTGCGGTCCGGCTGGAGAATGGCTGGCTCGTGCCGCCAGGGGGCCAATTCTCATACGTGGAGCACGTTGGTAAGGTATCGGAGGCCGAGGGGTTTGTGACTGGGTTTGGAATCGTGGCGAGCCCCGAGAATGATGGGACGGTCACGACGGCGCCGGTGGTCGGCGGTGGCATCTGCCAGGTGTCGACAACGATTTTCCAGGCGGCGTTTTGGGCTGGACTGCGCATTGACGAGCGGTACGAGCACCCGTACTGGCTGCAGACGTATGGTGAGCCCCCGCGAGGGATGAAGGGGCTGGACGCCATGGTCAATGTTGAGGACGACTGGTCACTTGACCTTAAATTCACCAATACCACCGGCAATTGGATCGCCGTTGTTGTGACCGCTGACGGCGAGCGGGTAACCGCGCAAATCCGTGGCACCAATCCAGGCTGGACCGTTCAAGTCTTTGATCCGGTTATTACGAACGTTGTCCCAGCAGATACCCGGACCTATTACACCGAGTCGCCGGAGCTGCCCCGGGGGCAGGAATTGCAGGTGGAAACCGCCCAAGAGGGATTCACGGCCACGGTGCACCGTGTTGTGACCGATCAGAATGGGAATGTCGTGGACGACTACGTGCTGACAAGCACCTACGCTCCCTCGCGCAACACGATCCTCCGTGGAACTGGGCCGGGCGACGACTAATCCAGTGCAGGGCTGTTGCCGCCTGGCATTTGACGACCGCGCGGCGTTTGAGTATCATCTCGCTCCTGCAAGGGGGTGGGCGAATGTCCACCGGGCACGTTGACAGGCACGGCACAGGGAATGGTTGCCTTGACATAACTCGTTGCCCTGTGGTATGATGAGCGCGCTCTCGCAGAGAGGCGAAAGGGCCTGCCGGCAACGGTGCGGCGAGAGCCGAACCCCTTGACGATTTGACAGATCGAAACTCGGTGACTAAAATTACCGAGCCCTCGACGAGAGGGATGTGCTCGATTGCCTGAGTGGCGTGAGCACCGCACCTTAGCAAGCTGGCGAGCTGATCGTGGGGCACTCGGGGAGGGTGTCCTGGGGTGAGCTGGTGCCGAAG